>CEUZ01291900.1_pt1 | contig 184835 bp, 159 predicted proteins | sample 361511 | NCBI WGS metagenome assembly CEUZ01 (sample SAMEA2622822, study PRJEB7988) | marine metagenome | biome: marine biome (ENVO:00000447); feature: surface water layer (ENVO:00002042); material: "saline water (ENVO:00002010), including plankton (ENVO:xxxxxxxx)" | depth 5 m
CCGTCAGGACCGCCTTCAGCGCTTGCTGGATCTCTTCCGTCTGGGCCGCCTGGTCCATCCATCGGTTCACCTTCACCAGCTGGCATCACTTCTCCGTTAGGCCCAACGGCAACAACTGTTCCATCGGCCTTAATCATCTTATCGCCTTTAACTTCTTCTTTAACTTCTGGTCCTTTTTCACCAACCACAGTTGATTCTTCACCAGCTGAGTCGTTGGCAACATCTTCTTTATTTGTTCCCGGAAGAAGTAAATTATTTCCAGAGAGCTTGATACTCTTATCTGAAAGTGTTTTTAGATCACCTTTTTTACCACCAGACTTCACAGCTTCTTTCATAATATTAGCTGGGATCTTTAAGACGGCAGGTGGTCCCGCTTTGCCTTTAAACACGGCCATTTGACCGGCAGCAATTGGTGTTAGAGACGCTGGGTTTGAAAAGGCCTGTCTTACTTGATCTGGAGACATGCCTTCGGCAATGGCCGTCACAACAAGGGCACCTTCGTATAATTGGGTATGGGTCATCCCATCCACAACAGAAACTTCGAAGTCAGTACCACGAACACCCATGGCCGCAGTTTTAGTTTTGATATAAAGCTTCTCTTTATTTTTATCCATCTGCATATAATCTTTTGTAACTTTTGAACGCAGCTGACCTTTCATAAGTGTGATAATACCGGCTTTTTTCTTTGGGAATTTATTGATAATCATTTGAGAGTTTGGACCGAGGTTCATTTGAGATTTATCTATAAAAAGAAGTTTAACGAAGGACTTTTCTTCAGTTTTAACCTGCGCTCCTTCTGGAAGCCAGTCGCCTCTTTTTAAAGTGATAACTTTGTTGCTTTTAAGTTTTGCCTTCACTGAACCTTTTAGGATAATGACTTTTGCCACATCTCCTTCACCGGCCAGGGCGATAAAACTAAGCATTAAAATTATGCTTAAGAATCCCGTTTTAAATAGTGATTTCATAACCTTTGTCCTTTTTCTCTTCGAAAAAACCTCATCACTCTATCGACTATTTTACGCCTGTTCTTTAGGGAAACTAACTCGCAATTATTTAGGCTCTAAGTATATGAATTTATGTATTGGAATGTGGACGTCCAAAATTGGCCGTCCACAATTGTTGCTACCTAGGAGGTAAGTCGTTGAAATAAATGATTAAATGATGCTTAAAAGGTTCTCTGGGGGTCTACCTATAACTGCTTGATTCCCGTTATCAAAGATAGGTCTTTCTAAAAGTATAGGATTCTTCGCAATTATTTTTATCCACTCTTGGCGGCTTAGTTCCTGACCTTTTAGATTTAAGTCCTTGAAAACTGTTTCTTTGGTTCGAATGACTTCTAGAGGCTCTTTACCTAGCTTTGAAAAAAGCTCATCCAATTCACTTTCAGACAGAGGATTCTTTAAATATTCAACCACATCAAATGAAACTTTTTTTTCTTCTAAAATGGCCAAGGCCTGACGGCTTTTCGAACATCTTGGGTTATGAATTAAACGTGCGCTCATTTTTGACTCCTAAAATAAAGTTATTCCAGCATTAATCATGATAAAACTTCCGCGAATATCTTGCTCACTTTCTTCAGTTGAAATCGTTCTTACTTCAGCAAAGTTACTTGCATCAACGAGAGATACATCTTTGGATTTTTTGTAGCTATAAAGAATTTCAAAGTAAACGGGATGCATTTCTTTAAAAGGCAAGAGCTCTTCGATCCCTATAGCCAGCATCCCACCTCTTGAAATATATGTGAGTTTATAGTCGGAGTTAAAATCTCCTGAGCTGGCCTGAAATTGCTCTAGTTTTACAGTCTGCATAGACCAAGTAGGGCCAAGTCCCGCATAAAAATGCCAACCTTTTTTCGGTTGCCACTCAAAAATATATTTAAAAACTGGGCCAAAACTTACATGGCGAAAAACGCCAGAGCCGACAACTGAAGTTCCATTTGCTCTGAATCTTAGATCATCAATTTTCCCCCAGTAAAAATAACTGGCTAAGTTTATTTCCCATTTAGAAAAACGGTATCCAAACTGGGTATTAAAACCAAAGCCTGTCATATGATCTTCTGATTTATCAAAGGCGTGGATTGTTGCCTGCGATAATCCTAAGCCTCCCTTTAGGGACATATCATTCTGCCAAGCAAAAGCTTTAGTGGAGAATATAAAAAATAAGGTTATCAAAAACTTTATCATTAAAAATCCATCATCAAGGTTAAGCTTCCCGTTTTCTTTCCATTGTATTTAGGGATAAGTTGTATCTTTCCTTCATAAAACCAAAAAAGTGTGGAGGGGTTTAAAACATGACCAAGAAAGCGACCAAAGGCATTTCCTGTATTTAATAAATATAAACTTAAGTTCTCAAGGCCAAGGCCAATAACCGATCCAATAACGGGAGTTTGATATAAGTCTTGGACACTGGCTGGTTCGGTATAAATCTCTACTGTAAACTCAAAGAGAGTAGAGCTTATAAAAGCCATACCTAGTGAATCAACTCGATTATATCCATTGGCACGATAATAGAGATAGAGCTGGGAGCCAGTTATGGGGTGCACGAACCAGTTCCAAAAAGGCTCATCTCTATCAAAGACAAGTCTTCCAAAATTATAACGATAATTTTTGATGCTTCCTTTTTCTCTAAATACTTCTGGTTGGGTGATGGGGTAGAGGGCCCAACTAAGTCCATAGATAGCAGAAAGGTGAAGGGCGCTTTCTTTTAAAGTATGTGGGCGATTAGTATATCCATAATGATATTTGGGCTCTCTTTTTCGAGAAGCTAGACTTTCCTTAGACTCTTTTAGGGCAGGCTTTTCAGAGGCTAAGACCTCTAAATTAGAGTAGCAGGTAAATAAAAAAAGGAGCCCCAAGAGTGGAACTCTGATTTGTATCATATTAAAAAATTACCCCATGGTTTAGAATGAAACTTAGTACCACGAGGCTTACGAATAGAGTAGTTTTAAGGGGTTATGGCAGAAGGCGTTAAGCCTTTAATAGTTTGAGTGTTCAAACAGAAAAAGCCAAAATTTGACTTATTTTTTTAGTCAAACCTTAGTGGTAAAATGGGCGGACTTTATTAATAAGAAACATATATAGGTGAAGACATGAAAACTAGACGATCATTTTTTAAAGCAGCTCTTTTAAGCATTAGTGCCCTTCCTCTTTTAAAGAGTGGTGAAGCACTAGCAGCTTCTGCATTAAAATGTCCTCAAGACGCTCCTAAGGACGCTAAGGCATTAAAGAAACTACTTAAGTACGACGGAAAAGTATCTAAGAGGCTTGCATTCGTTGCTAACTCTTCTGATACAAAACATAAGAAGTTTAAGGCAGGATCAAACTGTGGAAACTGCAAGTTTTATAATGCTAAAAAAGAAGTTGAAGGCTACGCTCCATGTTCAATGGCAGCTAATAAGTACGTTCCTGCCTGCGGTTGGTGTAAGTCTTATAAGTTAGATAAGAAAAAAGTCTAATTCTAAATCAATAAAAAAGCCCGGACTGACCGGGCTTTTTCTTTAAGATAATTTTAATCTAAATTTATAAGTTAACTTTATCCATGTTCATCCAAGGTCCAACCTCTTCGTCAGCGAATCCACCGCGAATTAGTGACTCATGGTTTGGAAGAGTGTATCCCTGAACAAAACCAGCGTCGATATAAAATACTCCGCGCATTTTCTCAGACTCAACTCTATAAACATTTCCTTTGCTTCCAAGACTTGCAGAAATACGACCTAGGTCTTCACCCGGTGTGTACTCAACAATAGTTGGAAATTGGTCAACATCGTAAGACCCTTCTTCGATCCATTTGTCTTGAGCAATACCTTCATCAAGAACATAGTTTCTATCAGCTGTTGGTCCGTTCTTACGTGAACCAGGAGTTGTTAGAATATAGTCCCACTTTTTATTAATTGGGCTATAACCTTTAAGTGTAGGATCAAGAAGAGCTTCTTTAGCGTAAATCTTGATAAAAGGAGTACCTACTGGAAGAATATTTCTTAAGTAAGCAATCGTCTCATTATCAGTTCTTGAACAACCAGAACTTCTTGGATTGGCCACAACATTTGAGATCCACTTTTTTGTATAATGAATATACTTTTTCTTATCAACACCCCAACCAACTGTTCCGTGTGTCCACTGAGCATTTGAGTTAGGAAAGATAAAAGCTGTATACCAACCGAAAGCTCCACGGATATCACCGTATCTCTTTCCATCCACTTTAGGCATATACTTTTTCTTCATCCAAGACATAAAACCTTTTCCTGGTTTTGGTGGCTTTGGATAGCTTGGGTGGTACCATGAAGGGTAGTGAGCGGCACCGTCTTGGTAGAACTTAATCCAATGAGTAAGACGATATGAACCGGCCCAAGTACGAACTTTTTCATTTTTGTCTTCACCAACGGCTAGCTCTGCTTCAAGAACCATCTTATGTGGACAAGAGTTGTCAGCACAAACTCTTTCATAAACTCTTAATCTTTCCGTCGCTATATTTTGAACAACAAAAAGGTCACCTTTAAAAGTTTTATAATCAATTTTCTCTTCTTCAAGATACTTAAAACTTACAAAGTAACGGTCAGAAGGTTGAATAACATTATTAGCTTCAGTCTTTACGATTTCAACTTGAACGTAATTTCCATTAAAAGGTCCAACATTTACGACTCTTAGTTGATCGTTTCTATTAACGATACCAAGACCGTTATTTGAAACCTCATCACTCGAGCGAACTCTTAAACCATTTGTTGATACAAAGTAGATCTTACCTTGCACAAGTTCTTCACGGCTTGAAACCGTAAAACTTGTCATCAGTTCTGCATCAGCATTTCCGGTATTCGGTGTCTCATTTTTACCGCCACAGGCAGCAAGTAGGAGAACTAGTCCCATAAGGATCATGTTCTTTTTCATGGCTCTCTCCTCCACAAAGGTTGTTTTTGGCACATTAGTTATTTAATTCGTGACTTTGTTACACAATATTTGAACCCGTGTCTTCTTTGCCCTTGGCAAATGTAATCTTTACCATTTATTGATGCAGCGCGTAACGTGTTAAAATTACAGTGACTTTGTGCGTCAGGATAAAGATTTCATGAATGCCCCTCTAGCGTTTACATAGCGTGTCAGGATTGGGAATTAGGATTAATTACAAATTAAAACCCCATCCGTGAGAGGAGATTAAGATGAAAAAGTTAATCGTCGGCGCTTTATTGGCGGCATCTGCATTCAGCGTTCAAGCTGAGAACATTGAATTATTAAATATGGCAACCTTTGTTGTTAACCCAGAGGCCTCGACAGTTGGTCCAAAATTTAAAAACACTGCTGAAAGAAGAGCGGTTTATGGTGATCAAGTTGCCACGCTTCTATTAAAGAATGCTGACAAGCTTGCTTCAAAATATCTAGATATGAACGATCCAATGGCCTATAACGCTTTTATGGTAATGGCCCTGACAGTTCCAATGCACGAAGGATTCTTTGTACACTTTAGAGAAACGGCCAATATTGAATCTGAATGTGTCGATTATAAAAGTAAGTATAAAAAACTTAGCGGAAAAGCTAAGAAAGAATTTAAGAAAAACTTAATTAAAGGAAGCACTCCTTTTTTAATTAAGTGTAGTAAAATTGACGAAAGTCTTCCAACTGTAACTTCAATTATGAGAGCTATTTTAGATGGTTCTGATATTGGAATGATGCAAATTTCAGTAAGATGGCATTATGATATCTTTCTTGCTCAAAGAAAGTTTGAGTCAGTAGAAAAAACAATTGATTATGGAATGAGACATTTATTAAAAGGATTTGATCCAATCTATAGAAAGTCTAATGAGCACTCTTGTTTGACGGAAAATGGAAGCTTTAGTTACCAAAATCTAGTTCGCGCTACTTGGGGTGGATTTTATAATGGCGGAAGTGTTGGTCAGGCCTGTCGTTTTTCTGGTGTAGGTCATGCCAACGATCGTGCCTTTAAAATGAACCTTGATAAGATCTTATCTTATCCTGAAACAGGACTTCTAGGTTATAACAATGACTTAAGACTAGATCTAACACCGACTGTAAAAGCAGCTGTTGTTGAAGTCATTAATAACTTAAGAAATGGTACAGACAATAGAAGTGCAGTTAATAAGCTTTTAAAGAAATAATTTGAGAAGTTTCTCTTTTAGAGAAGCTCCTTCTGGGGGGCGATAGTGAAAGGTTTTTGGCGCAAAGTCTTACTCACGATGGGGTTCGCCCCCCTTCTTTTTTTGTTCAATAAATATTACCTACTACCCAATTACGATGCGCCTAAGACCCCTGTAAAAAAAGAAAAAACCGTAGTCATAAAAGTAGAAGAGGCCAGCGCTCCAAAGTCTGAGCTTAAAGTTCTATCTTCTAAGGCAGCCAAAAAAAGTACAGAAGCGGTTCTATTAGAAAGAATTCAAAACTTTTCAAAAAATATTAAAGAGATTATTCCCAGCCTAAAAGATGAGTGGCAAGAGGAGGGAAAGTCTCTTCTTAAGAATTTGGAAGATTGCCAAGGTCGAGATTTTTGCGGAATGCAGCCAGATGAAGATGGCTATTTCGATGAGAGTGAAACTCATGCGAGAAAGACTCAGGTACGCTTGCTTGAAATGCTTAATCAATCCTTTGAAGAATCCGGTGATAAAAAATTTTTATTAGATTCTGAAGTTCTAAGCTCCTTTTTAAAGAGCGGGAATGAAAGGCTTATTCTACAGACCTTTAAGCAATTAAAGGCGAAAGGAGAGCTAAAGTCTGCTCTTAGTCGTATTTCAGGAAAAGACTCGGCCAATGCCTTAATGCTCTTATCGAAGTCGGTAAGCAAAGAAGAGCTGGTAGAGTTAATTGAAGAAGCACTTCAGGGCTCAAATGGCTACACAGCAGTATCGGTCTTTGAAGTACTAGGTAAACTTCAATTTGATGAACCTGGTTTTGAAGCCGTTTTAAACAGAGTTTGTCATTTGAAAAATGGACTCCCACAAAATTGGCGGGCCATAGATGGTCTATCCTCTAAGATAGCTAAGGAAAGAGGATTTAAAATCAACGCCAAGTCTGTTTGCCAATAAAAACTTATTGTAGCGGATCAAGCTCGTGAATCTTATTGTTCATTCTATGCAGCTCATTAGCCATTTTATTATTAATCATTTTGTACTGGCGAGCATAGGCCTTTGAATCTTCCAGTTCTTTCATTGTAGATTCAAGTTCTTGGTTAATCTCTTGATTGATATTTTTGAGATTATTTATTTCTTTAAGAAGTAAATTAATCTGCTCTGATTTTTCATTTACGTCGCGGGCCTTGGAGTTCTTTTCCGTAGCTTCGTGATCAATCTTTGATTGTGCCATATTAAAAGCTGATTCAAGCGATCTTTGATAACGTGAGTTCTTTTCAATTTCATTTGATAATTTTTCTTCTACTTCAAGCCTTTGATTAAACTTCTTATTTAAAAAGGAGATCATTTTTTCTTTTTGAAAAAGTTCTTCTGCAAATTCAGTAGCTGAGGCGGATAAAAAATTTGTTAGAGTTTCTACTTGAGCATCTAACTCTGCATTTTCAGAGATAGATTTCTCTAATAGGGTTTTAACTTCTTTTGAGTGCTTTTGCTCAAAGTTGATTTGCTTATAAAGTTCGTCAATGGCAGTTTTATATTCGTCGATTTCGGCCTGACGAGCATCCCAAATGGCACGGAAGGTTCCGTCCATCTTTTTTCCTTCTTTCTTACGAAGGAGGCTAAAGAGGCCTTGGTTTTGTTTTAAAAGTTCTTCAAAGCTTTGATAGATTTTACGCATAGTAAAATTCTATAGCCGCTTGCGTGAAAGTGAAACTACGCAGAGCAGCTAAAGTGCTAAATTACCACTCTGGAGCGACGTAAACATCGATTTCTGGGTTGTACTGATCTCTTAGAATGGCCTTTATGGCCTCAAGAGTCCCCGTCGTTGAGGAAGGGCAAGTACCGCAGGCCCCTTGATATTGAACCAAAAGAACATTGTCTTCATAGCTAATGGTTTGAATATCTCCTCCATCACCTTGAAGACCAGGACGAATCGTTTTATCTAAGATACCCTCAATTTCTTTAAGCTCTGGAGTTAAATTGGCTCTTCTATCTCTTTCAGGATCTGGGTCATTATAATCAGGATTGTGAGCAGGCATTCCACCTCTAAGAGTCTCGATGATCTGTGTTTCAAGAATCTCCCACTCCTCATATCCAAATTTAGTAATTGTAATCACATTTTCAAAAAAGTGAAGTTGATCGACACCTCTAAGTGTGAAGAGGTTAAGGGCAAGTTTATTTTCCCCGCATTGCATGGGTGTTTTATAAGTAGAATTACCTTCGTTTTTAACGGAGGTGTTTAAGATAAACTTAAGGGCGTTTGGGTTTGGAGTTGGTTGAATTGTGATATCTAGTTCTTCTGCCATATCTTTCCTACAGGAGTTTGAGTGATTTGTTGAGTGCGGCCATAAGCGCGTCCACATCTTCTTTATTGTTGTAAATACTGAATGAGGCTCGGACTGTTGCATTGACATTAAATCGCTCCATTAATGGTTGTGTACAATGATGACCGGTTCTTACGGCCACTCCTTGTTGATCTAATAAGGTACCAAGGTCGTGGGGATGAACTCCATCGATGACAAAAGAAATAACCGAAGTTTTCTCTTTTGCTGTTCCTATAATTTTAAGTCCATCTATTTCAAGTAATTTCTTGGTAGCATAGTTTAAAAGTTCATTTTCTTGCTGATGAATATCTTCCCAACCTAGTGAATCAATATAATCGATGGCGTCTTTTAAAGCGATGACTTCGGCTATTGCTGGAGTTCCCGCCTCAAATTTTTCGGGAAGCTGATTATAGGTGGTTCCGGTAAAGGAAACTTTTTCAATCATGGCACCGCCTCCCTGGTAAGGGGGCATCTGGTTTAAAAGCTCTTCTTTTCCAAAAAGAATTCCAACTCCGGTAGGTCCATAAATTTTATGCCCAGAGAAGGCCAAGAAATCGCAATTTAAATCTTGAACATCTATCTTCATATGAGGTGCGCTTTGGGCAGCATCAACACAAAATTTTGCACCAGCGTCATGGGCAAGGGCAACCATTTCTTTTATGGGGTTGATCGTTCCGAGTGTATTTGAAATATGACAAACAGATACCAATTTAACTTTTGGATTCAGGAGTTTTTTATAAGCCTCAAGGTCAATCTCACCGGCATCATTGATTGGTATCTCTTTAACAATGGCACCTTTTCTTTGGGCCATAAGTTGCCAGGGAACAATATTTGAATGATGTTCCATAGTTGAAATTAAGATTTCATCACCAGCATTTATAAATTTTTCTCCAAAACTAAAGGCCACTAAGTTTAGAGAATCCGTGGTTCCTTTGGTGAAGATGACTTCATGATCAAACTTTGCGTTGATGAACTTTTGAACTGCTAAACGAGTAGCCTCGTACTTTCTTGTTCCTTGCTCACTTAAAAAGTGAACGCCTCTATGAACATTTGCGGTTTCTTTTTCATAATGCTGATGAAGAGCATTTATTACTGGGGCAGCTTTAAGAGCAGAAGCAGCACTATCTAAGTAAACGAGATCCTTTCCATGAACCTTTTGAGCTAGGGCAGGGAAGTCTCTTCGAATTTGAGCTAGTTCTAACATCTAAGCTTCCTCTCTCATCCTTTGATGAATATCTTCTTCGTACTCAGTATATAGAAGATTTTCTAAGTATTTTTTGGTTTCAACATGTTTGATTTTATCCAAAGCTTCTTGGACAAAACCATGGCAAAGCATGATCTTGGCATCTCTTGGAGAGATGGCCCTACTTTCTAAATAAAAAAGTTCTTCTTCACTTAACTGTCCAACAGTAGCTCCATGGGCACATTTTACATCATCAGCATAAACTTCTAATTGGGGCCTAGTATCGGCATGAGCTTTTTTAGAAAGAAGAAGATTTTTATTTAACTGGCTTGAGTCCACTAATTGAGCATCTCTATGAACAATGATTTTCCCCGTGAAAATTCCGTGGCTCACATCATCCAATACCGCTTTAAAAAGCTGCTCTGATTCGGTTCTTTCGACTTTGTGATTAATATGACTAAAGTTATCACATTGCTGAGAACCTCTTAAAGCGTAGAGGCCGTTAACTTCTCCTCTAGCCCCGGCACCAACCAGATCGATATTTATATTATTTCTTGAAAGTTTCCCACCAGTCGTAAAAGTAAAGCTATGTAGGCAGGCGTTAGCCTCTACAGTTGCCTTAACTGAACCAAAATGAAAACTTTCAGCTCCTTCCGTTACGACTTTGACATGCTCGGCGTTTGCATTTTTCGCCACTGTGAGCTCTGTCATATGGTTTCTGTTATAACTTCCTTGGTCAGGAGAGTTAAAATACTCGGCAATTCTGGCTACGCTATTGGCTTCAATATTAACGAGTAGACGACTGGCACCTACAGAGTTGATCGCTTCGGCCGTGTTTAGGTGAAGAATATTGATAATTCCTGGGGAGCTATCTTTTTTAATTGTTAACTTAATAAATTGCTCAGTAAGAATTAAGTTTAAGTCTTCAAGGGAATCGGTAGGGAAGTCTTTATTTCCAGTAAAGCTATCAGAGATCTGAAACTCGACCCCATCAGGTAGATTTGAATACTCGTTTGAAACTTTTCCGTTGATAAGGACTAATTGGGGCTTAATTCCTCTAGCTAGCTTTGTGACCTGATCATTTGTAAGCTCTCCCGCCACAGCTTTTATATTAAGGGCCTTAGGAAAAAAAGCATCTACATTCGTGTACTTATAATCTTCAAGCTTCTTATGAGGAAGACCTTGAAGTTTGAATCGATCAAAGGCTTTTTGAGCATCACTTGATAAGTTAAGGCTCATCATTTGATCGAGAATATTTTTATTTAATTCTTCTCTTTCCTTCATTATTGAACCTTTGTTAACCAGTCATAACCTTTTTCTTCCAATTCCAGAGCCAATTCCTTTCCACCAGACTTTATAATTTGTCCGTTTGAAAGCACGTGAACATAATCTGGTACGATATAATCGAGAAGTCTTTGGTAATGAGTTACTAGTAAGACGGCATTATATTTATTTTTTATGGCGTTTACGCCTTTAGAAACAATTTTTAGAGCATCAATATCAAGACCTGAGTCAGTCTCATCTAAAAGAGAAAGTCTTGGGTTCAAAACGGCCATTTGAAGAATTTCATTTTTCTTTTTCTCTCCACCTGAAAAGCCTGTATTTACAGGTCTATCTAGGAAGCTGGCGTTCATTTCAAGGAGATCAAGCTTTGGCTTTAGGAACTCTCTGAATTCTTCTTCAGTAACTTCATTTACTCCTTGAGCTTTACAGACTTCATTAAAAGACTCGTGAAGAAAACCAAAATTGCTAACACCAGGGATCTCTACCGGGTATTGAAATCCTAGAAAAATCCCTTTTTGGGCTCTCTCATAGGCTTCGAATTCTAATAAGTCAGTTAGTTTATTATTCACATCATACTGAATAGTGCCTTCCGTAACTTCAAAAGCTGGATGCCCAGCAATAACTTTTGCTAGAGTACTTTTTCCTGAACCGTTCGGACCCATTATCGCGTGAACTTCGCCCGGTTTAATGGTTAAGTTAATGCCACGAAGAATCTCGTCACCGTCTTCTACTTTTGCGTGTAGGTTTTTAATTTCAATCATAATTTATCCTATTGAATTCTCTAATTTTAGTTCTAATAATTTTACAGCTTCTACACTGAACTCTAGAGGAAGCTCTTTAAAAACTTGGCTACAGAAACCATTAACAATCATAGAGATACATTTTTCCATATCCATTCCTCTTGATTGCAAATAAAAAAGTTGATCTTCGCTAATCTTTGTCGTCGAAGCTTCGTGTTCTACTGTTGCCGTATTATTTTTCACGTCAATATAGGGGAAAGTATTTGCGCTACAAGCAGCTCCAACAAGCATGGAGTCACACTGAGAATAGTTTTTAGCTCCATCTGCTGAAGGCATAATCTTAACAAGTCCTCGGTAGTTATTCTCACTTTCTTCAGCGGATATACCTTTGGAGATAATGGTACTTTTGGTGTTCTTACCGATATGAACCATCTTCGTTCCGGTATCGGCCTGCATCTTATGATTTGTTAAGGCCACAGAGTAAAACGAGCCTTGAGAGTTATCTCCGATTAGATTACAACCAGGATATTTCCAAGTAATTGCAGAGCCGGCCTCAACCTGAGTCCAACTTATATTTGAGTTCTTACCTAGGCAGTTTCCTCTCTTTGTTACAAAATTATAAATCCCACCCTTTCCGTCTTTATCTCCGGCATACCAGTTTTGAACTGTAGAGTAGCGTATTGTGGCATCATCTAGAGCTACAAGCTCAACAATGGCCGCATGCAACTGATTTTCATCTCTTTGAGGGGCAGTACAGCCCTCTAGGTAATTTACAAAACTTCCTTCGTCCGCAACAACTAAGGTTCTTTCAAACTGACCAGTCTCTTTGGCATTTATTCTAAAGTAAGTAGAAAGATCCATAGGGCAGGTGACACCTTTTGGAATATAAACAAAGGAGCCATCGGAAAAAACGGCGCAATTTAAGGCCGCATAAAAATTGTCCGTATAGGGAACAACTGTTCCTAAGTATTTTTTTACAAGTTCTGGGTGATCCTTAACCGCTTCGCTGATAGAACAAAAAATAACTCCGACCTTTTCAAGATCTTCCTTGTAGGTGGTGGCAACAGATACTGAGTCAAAAACCGCATCTACTGCAACTCCAGATATTCTTTTTTGTTCCCCGAGAGGAATTCCCAGTTTTTCAAAAGTAGCTAATAGCTCAGGATCAACTTCTTCTAAGCTTGAGAGTTCAGGCTTTTTCTTAGGAGCAGAATAATAATAAAGATCTTCAAAATCGATGGCTGGAATATCAAGCTTGGCCCAGTTGGGATGCTTTAAAGTTTTCCAATGACGAAAGGCCTTTAGTCTATAATCGAGAAGCCACTCAGGTTCCTCTTTTTTCGCACTAATCCTTCTAACGATATCTTCGTTGAGTCCTTTAGGAAAATCTTCCGTCTCTATATCCGTATAGAATCCATATTTGTATTCGCTACCTTGAAGGTCGCTCTGGCTCATACTTCCATCCTTTCACCAAATTCAATTGGGTCTTTATCATCAAAAAGTAATTCTTTTAGAGAAAGACTTTCTAAATAGGCATTTAGTTTTTTGTTTAATTGTTCAAGTGGGTCAACAATATTGCAGTTGGTATAAAGCTCGCAGACTTCACCTTTAGAGTTATGACAAAACTGTCCTTCCTCTTTTCCTTCAACCATTCTTGCTAATTGCATATAAGTGATCTCATCAAGGCTTTTTTCTAGATGATAGCCACCTCGAATTCCTTTAACAGAATTTAAAAGACCACGGGTGTTCATCGTTTGAAGAACTTTCGCCGTCGTATCAAAAGGAACATTAAAATGTTCGCAAATTTCACGGGCACTAGTTAGATTGCCAACTGGCTTGCTGGCCATAAACTTTAGGGCCATAAGTGCATATTCCACTTTGCGATTGATCTTAAGCATGCGCTTTTCCTTATAAATTCAAGGGCTTCTAATTACCTTAAAAGGGGGCAAAAAGAAACCTATTTAAGGGAAGTATAACATAAATAGGTCATTTTTTAACCTATTTTAAGTTGCTGAAATTACTTGAGTTGTCTAGCTGATGTATTATAGACATTAGTTAACCGACTATAAAGGTAAGGTTTTGGCTACATAATGCCGATAACTAATTGAGATGAATAGAAGCAGATTGAAATCATTTATATTCCTTTTAATTGGATTTTATCCATTAGTGGCGTTTTCTTGCCCAAAAGGTGTTGATGAGTTTGGAAGGATTGTTGAAAGAGAGATCGACAATAATCTAGAAGCTCAGGTTGATGCAGTTACTTCAGCTCAAATTGGAGTTAATAATGAGGCGAAATTGGGGGTGGCCGGAGCTGGCTCTCAAGATTCAAGAATTGCAGCCTTTGATGTGGATACTGTCGATGAAATTCATATGGTTGAAAGAGAAATCAATGCAGCGGCAACGGCCAGTACACAAGATACAAAACTGTTTAAGCCAGATCTGGACTCAGTAGATGAGTTAGAAAAAGCAGATAGAAAATTTTTAAAATATAAAAGAGAAATTAAAACCTCTGATGAGGTTGTAGCCGAAGCCACTCGAAAAAAGCTTCCAGTTGATAGTGCCGAGTACCGATCTCAGATTAGATCTAAACCTTCGGTTGAAAGATTTAAATCAAAGTATGCAAAGAGTCAGCTCGAGTTTGAAAATAGAAGGTTTATTAGCGAGATTGGAAAAACGCCTCCAGGAAAGAAGTCCGTTTATTTCGATGTGGAAAATTCTGTTTTAAAAGATTTGAACGATAATATTTTTGAATCAAAAGACTTAGGAGATGCGGCCGGTAATCTATTTAATAGTATTTTATACGGGAAGATAAAGTCCGATCCAAAACTAGCAACCAGGTTAGACGGCAAGTATCGAGATTTTAAATCTATGCGATTTCGTTTTCTTTTAGATGAAGGAGAGGATGCTACGGCTCTTAATAATGCACTTAAAAAGGCTTACGGGGAAGCCGCTGCTGAGTTTGAAGTTAAACTTTCAGCTACAGGTCTAAAGGAATTATGGGCGACTCGCTCAGGGCAAACCGGAAATCCAAGAAAATGGTTTTTAGCGGGAACCGGATCTAATCCACTAGAAGCTAATATGGCAGCGAGACAAGCTAGGGGCATGCTTGAAGAAATGGGAACTTCTAATCGACTTGTTGAGTATGCTTCAAGGGTTGATAGCCTATCAAAAGATATAAAAGACTTAGAGAAAATAAGAACTTTATTATCAAGAATGCCAGAACTTAAAAAAGCTGGTGTTTTAGTTGATTCAGGAAATGGTAAATTTATCCTCTCAAAAGATATGATTGGAATTTTAAGAAAAACAAAACGGGGAGACTTTTCAAGCTTAAAAGATTACCGAAAAGCTATAAGAAAACAGGCGAGGGGATTGTTTGGAGTAAAGCTAGATAAGGTTGCCATCGATGGGATGACTAAATATTTTGAAGGGGTGGATGCCCTAAGCCCTCCACTTTTTATACGAAGTAGAAATGGAATTGACTTAAGCTCTGCAAATAGCGGATTAGTCTCGGTTGATTTTACTGGGGTTGGTGTTGATAATGCTTTTGAGGCAATGAATGGTCTTTTAAAAGCGACTACTGAAGGGGCCGGTAATAAAAAATTGGTTGAAGGCGCCCTAAAGAGTATTGATGATCATGTTGAAAATGTTACGGAATCAATGAATAGGTCAAAACGCGCCTTCAACGACGGAACTCAGCATGTTTCAGGAGCTGAAAAACCAGCCGTTTTCTCTGGTGATGATGGAATGTACTTTCCTGATAAGCCTTGGACCAGATCAGAAAAACAAAAACTAGTCGATAAACTTGGAGGTGAAGATCCTTCTAAGTACCGTGTGACTTTTGTTGAAACCAAATATAAGAATGGAAAACCAATTCCAGCTGACCTTAGGTCTGAATATATTGTTAAGGCTGAAAAAGTTGAAAAGGCCATCCGTAAGGCCGTTACAGGATTAGGGGAGGGGCAAATTTCCCCTGAACGAGCCAGAGAAATGATGATCGCCATTGAGTACAAACCTGCCCAGGCCGGTAAATCTGACTGGGATATTTTATTTGGTGGAAAAATTAATCATCACGAGCAAACGATCCTTCGAAGATCGCTTGAGGCCATTATTGAAGCAGATCACTAAGCAGCTTCAGTAACACCTTCTTCTAATGCGTTCTTGTATTGATACCAAAGATGATCAAGCTCATGGTCTTTATGAGTTTCAATTAGACCCAGTATGACATAATCTTCAGCTTCTTCTTGAGTAAGATGTGGAGTATGTTCTTTTTGCAAGCGGTACATATCTTGAAGATCTTCTTTAGGCGTTTTCGTCTTTAAAAGGGTAGAAACTCTTTGCTCAATTTTTAATAATAAACTTTGGTTACTTGTTGCCATAAAAATCCTCCGAATTACCTTTACCTTTTCGAGTGCCAAGATAATTTCTTTAGGAATTGCGAAAGCATTTCCACACCTATAATCTTAACTGATGAATGAATTTGATAACATGATAAAAATTGGAGAGTTAGCGGATAAAAAAATAACCGAGGAAATTGTATCGGAAATGCTTAAAAGGAATATTCATCTTGAAAAAGTGTATGATTCGCAAAATCAGATGTTTGTCCTGTATGCCCGAGACGAAGAGTCGGCAACCGTGGCCTTTGATTATTATAGAGTTAAGGTCGGCTTTGCACCTCCGCCTAAGCCATTACCTAAAGAGTGGGAAAGTATAAAGAACGCTCCTCTTGGAAAATTAACCATCGTCTTTTTAGCAATTAGTCTTTTTGTTTACGGGAGTCGCCTTTTTATGGGGGATAGCCTATTTGAACTTTTTTTCATGTCAAATAATCAAAATGGAGAGTTAACGGAGATAAAGAATGGAGAGTACTGGAGGCTTTTTACACCGGTTTTTTTACATTTTAATCTTCTGCATATTCTTTTCAATGGAATGTGGATGAAGGACCTAGGAAGTTTGATTGAGCATCATAAGGGAATGCTTTTTTACTTAGTTTTGATTCTTGTTTCCGGGCTTCTGTCTAACCTTGGGCAGTTCTATGTTAAAGGTCCTTTTTTCGGAGGTCTCTCTGGGATTGTTTACGCACTCTTAGGTTTTATCTGGATGAACAAAAGGTTTTTTCCAAAGGTCAGTTATTCATTACCAAGAAATGATGTACTCCTTATGATCGGTTGGTTTTTCTTTTGTTTTACAGGGCTGCTAGGTCCCATTGCCAACACGGCTCATGGCATAGGTCTGGCCATTGGAATGATCTTCGGGGTTTTTAGTGGAAGTATAAGTGCTAAAACTTTTAATCCCGTATTAATGCTAGGCTTTTGCCTTTTGGCCTTGGCCTTTGGGGCAGGGACCTTTGCCTTTGAATTCTTCATTTTACCAATGATTTCAGCATCTTAATTTATAAATAGCCTCTTTAGGTTTAGCTCTACTTTACCGATAAGTTATGGAGCTATAGAGAGGTAGTTATAAATTTTAATTCTCTAATTTTATTGATGACCGTGGTCTGGGGTTTGCTGTTTAGTAACAATGTTGTTGCTGGGCAGAGATATACACTAGAGGCTCAAAAGCATGACGTCGCTTCAAACACTTCAACTGCTATTTATTTTGATAATCAGGAACAGCGAATCGTAAAGAAAACCTTTCAATGGTCAAAGGAATTTGAACGTAGAAGAAGGGAGTCTAATAGGGAGAAGTTTAACTTTCCGGCAGTCTCTTCGAACCTCTCAAATGTTTCACCTAAAACTCTAGATGCTCACAACGTAAAAGTAAGCTACGAACACCATAGCCTGTATCAACCAGGTGATAGAAACAGGACTTCTAATTCTATAAAAAATATCCTGGGCTCAAAAACCGCAGCCAATAGTTTTGTCCGAAGAATGGAAGCAAGGGTTGATAAATCAGATAATCAGTATGTCCTCGTTCAAAAAGGCTCTAGCGGAAAAGGAAGCCGGGCAAAAGATATTGCGGTTTATTATAATAAAGAAAGAGGCGAGTTTGTTACAAAAACAATAAAAAGAAAACGCAGTAATAGTCCTGCCTTTAATTTTCCTTCTTCTATAGCTAGACCAGCCATTCTAAACCCTTCTACGAAAGACAATTTTTACAAATTGGAAGAAAGCGATAGTTACTGGGCTAAAACTCCTAACCAATTTGCAAAAGCCCTTTCAAGGATTAGAGGAGATTTCAACTCAGCAAATGTGACTTTTGATAAAGGGAAATTTCAAGGTGCATTTGAGCAGATGAAAAAGATAAGAAGCGGAGATGTTCTGATTAAAGAGCAGTATAAAGGTGATAAATTGTACCGCGTTTATTATAACTACGATCGAAATGAAATGATGGTTCAGGAAATGGACCTAGACCGAAAGGACCGTAGTAAGATTAAAAAACTAAGTGAAACAGTTTATGATCTAACTACCGATTATGGTTATCAAGGTGCAAGAAACGCGTTGGTAAGCAGTAAAGTCATTGGAGAAGGCGAGCTCGACTCTTTTAGGGGAGCTCAAATTACCGCCTGCCGGGATGTTTTGGAAAGTCATATCCTTCCCGATTTAACGGACTTTGAAAATATCACTGATGCCCTATGGGATCGACATCTGCACCAAGCAGTTGCAAGTGAAGCAATCAAGGGACCGAATAGAAGCATGTTTCTTGAGCTAAACCTCTTAGATAAGCCAAGAAGAGTAAAAGTCTTTTTAGATGCCAAGGGACAAGTGGCGCGAGTTGAATGGGTAGGGATGACTCCGGAAGAGGCTGAGAAAGAAGGTTTAAAACTTGATTTTAAAACGGATGAAGATGGACAAAGAAATTATCTTATCTCTACAAATTACCCGGACAAAGAATCATTTGATCCTATTATGGGAATTAATGCCGACAATATTAGAGTTGAAAAAGGAATTCTAAAAGGAAACTTGGCCGTCTTTGTTAAAGGTAAGAAAAGTGGAGAATTTGAATATAATGAATTTGAAAAAAGTGTCTTTCCTTTTGAATTAGATGAACAAAGAAGAGGAATCGCTAAAATTGAGAAACGTCAAAGATTAGATGGTAGCGCAAAGAACTACTACGATATTGACGCTCCTTATGAAGATGGTTCTGGAGGAATTAAAAATGGATTCTTTAAATTATTCTTCTCAAAAGACGGAAGGCGGGAATTCGTAAGAGATACCATATACGAAAATGCTACAGAGACCTTAAGTGGGCCAGACTATAATCACCTTATTACAAACAGAGAAGTTTGGACTATCTCTGATCGGATTTCTCATCAGCTAGGGAAAAAGACTGGCAACTATACAAGTTCTGTTACAGACATTACAGCAAGAGGAGCGGAGCTTGCATACGCTGCTTTTGGAGATGAGATTTTATTAAGAGTCATAAAAGAGATGTTACCAGAGGAATCTGATGCAGCTATAAATAGTGTTGTCCTAAATGTTACAGAAGCTTTTAAAGAATGTTTGGCAAGAGCAGGGAACAGTAGAAACAAAAAGGTTGCCGATCAGTGTATGGAAATTTTTAAAACGGAAGCTCCAATCTATGTAGGTAAAGAAGTTCTTCTTTTAAAACTTAGGCAAAATCAGTTAGGAGATTTTGAGGCAGAAGCGAATAAAATATATATGGCCTGTATAAAGGAAAACTACCGGCCATCGGCAAGCCAGCCAGATTCTACTAATAAGATTAAAGGCTGTTTATATCAAGCCTTTATGGAAACTATTGATAAGGCCATGGGGCCAACTTTAGATAAAGAAGTTGATAAGATAGTAAAAGATAAAGGTTATAATTTTAAATTATCCGCATCTGAAAAAGATGGGCTCCTCAAGGGAGTGAAGTCCTGCTTTAAATCAAAAAAACTACAATCAGATGGTCTTTTTGGAACCAAATATAATTTTCAAAAACTAGAAAAGATGGAGCCGACTGAGTTTGAACAAAACTTAATGGGTTGTGTAACAGAGATTAAAGTTGGAACGGGAAGAATTGTAGTTGATAAAATTCTAGGAATTGAACTTGATAAACAAGACTTAACTCCAGATATAAAGGCAGCCGCTCAACAAAAAGCTCTCACTCAGGGTTATGAAGCCTGTGTTAAAAAGCAGGATGAGATTGTGAACGAGTTTGTTTCTAAAATGAAGCCAACTCCAAAGTCTGCACCAAAGCCAGGACAGCCAATAAAACCCACGGCTAAAACTGAAAAAATGGTTAAAGTTCCGACGATTGAACCAGGTGAGTGTGCAAACTTAGTCATGAATAGAACTTTATCCATTGTCGTTCCTGAAATGGTTAAAAAGGCTATCGGAGCAGATTTCTATACTCTTCTGTCTAAAGATCCCGAAACAATGCCTCAATTTCTGATTTGTTTTGATAGGGAAGAAAAACGTCTACTTGATGAACTTCCTTATATATTAAAAACGGAAGCTGGGCTTGATGTTAAAACAAAAGAAAAGAATGCCAAAGCTAGGGCGCAAAGAGCAGATAAGGCCCACGCAGGATGCCTTAAAGAAGCTTTAACTTGGGCGAGTTTTCATGCCGTTGGTCAGATAGTCGAAGACACTCTTAAGGAAGACCCTGAGCTATCAAAATTAATCAAGCTTACAGATAGAGATAAAGCAGTCATGGGTAAGAAAATCCAAGCCTGCTTTGCAAGAGAATTAGTGGCCTATGAGACAGTTACTTCCATGACTGACGCCTTAGACCCGCTAAAAGAGAAGTGTGGTGTCGAATTACTTCTGGATTCAGATGTTCAGCAGATTATTTTTAAACCAGTTATAGAAGGCTCTTTGAAAGATGCCAATATAAAAGACAAGGATCTAGAGGGGTTAAGGACTTCCATTCTTAAGGGAATGAACGAGGAGATGAAGTCAGCTAAAACGATTGAAGAAGTGATCGCCGCTGCTAAGTCTTACAAAGGGAAAGCCGCCATACAGGTTATCGACTTTAGCATTAAAGATAAAATTAATGACTTGGTAGAAATCGATAATCCAGAACTAAAGTTAAGTGAAGTTTCAAGACTAAATAAACTGGCACAGGAAAAACTACTTAGTAGTAGTGGGTTAAACTTTAAGGAAAAAATACTTAAGGCAGCTGGAGATAGTGACCCAAAAGTTCTTGATGCTGTCCTTGATGAATTCAAAGTCGAGGCAACTAAGACCATTGGACCTGAAGTTGTTGAGCTAACGGGAGATAAGCTTCTTAAAGACGGACTTTTATCAAATAAAGACCAAATTAAAGAAATGAGAAAGAATGCTGAAGCTAAGCTAAAAAATTGCTTGGATAATAAACCTGCCGGTGTCCAGATAGATGCTCATATTGATGAATGTGTGGTTAAGCTTAAGTCTTCAACTACTGAATGGGTGATCAATGCGTCTTTGATGAAAAATTTAACTGACGAAGAAAACTCTCGAATCTTCTCTAAAGAGGATCAAGAGAGAATTATTGGAACCATTTTAGATGAAGCTGCAAAAAAAGAAATCGATCGTATAAGTAGAATTGAAGATAAGAAAGAAGCAGATCTTGCGCTTCAAAAATTCACAATTTCCGTAAAGGCCAAGGCCGCAGGGCAAATTGTAAAAGGTGTTATCCCATATACTTTAAATCAAGTTCTAACGAATAGCAGCCGCGCTAGTGATCAGATGGTTCAAAGAACTGAGGAATTTAAAGAAAAGCTTAAAAAAGAACTAATTGGTGACTTTGATATATGTATTGAAAAATATAAAAAAGGATCTGAAGCTGCCCTCGCAGGTAACTGGTCCAATGAAAAGTATAATCCTGAAGAAGAGTTTAACGCTTGTGCCAATAGGTTAAGGTTATCTTCTATGGAAAAAATCATGCCTTTTAAATTCAAGGAAGTCTTAAGACTTCTTAATAAGAATGAAAGGGAGAATGATTCAGTTATTAAAACGAATCAGCTTTATCTAAAAAAATGCGTAGAGAAAGTTGATATTTACTCGGACCCGAAAGAGTATAAATATAAAATGGACTCATGTTCTGTCATGACCGTTTTTGCTTTCACTAAAAGCACTATTCAGTACACAAGAGATCTTGGAGATGGGCTTTTTGTTCAGAATCCAAAAACTATTGAGGAATGGGACTCTTGTATTTCTCGAATGCGCGGAGATGTTGTTGAAAAGCTTTCTCCATATAGCTCTGATAAATCGCTTGAGAAAATTGAAGACGATTTTAGTTTTATCTCTGAGGCCTTTAGGAAAAACGCTAATATCAAGTCAGAAGATTATGAGCCTGTTACTATGGAATGGGTTATTGATAAAATTAAGCGTTGTGCCCTTGAGTCTTTAGCACCTAATTTGATTCAAGAATATAAGATGAAGGTTATTTCAGATCCAAAGTTAAAACTTTCTGCAAGAGAGCAAGCTGTAACAAGCTCATTTCTAGATTCTCTTAGTAATATTCTAAGTTTAAAATACGATGGAAAGCCAGTTAACTTTCAAGTTGATAAGTTCGTTAAAGAGCTAAATACTGAACTTGATAATCTTCCTAAAAGTGATCAAGAAAATAAGCCTGACTATTTAACTGTGATTGAGGAATTTCAACCCTTAATTTATGATTATGTAAAAGACCTCGTTGGATATGATCAGCAGGGATTTTTAGATGGCATAAAGGATTTTGAAAGAAAGGTTAAAAGAGCCGTAGAGCTTAATAAAGGAAAACTTTCGATTCCAGAACTTAAGGATATTCTCGTGGATTCTAAACTAGGGGAAATCCTACTTAAGTCTTTGGTCTCAAAAATTATTAAAGACAAGGCGGGAGAAGCGCTCAAGAAGCAAGGTGTTTCACCCGGTGGAGTCGTTAACCAGCTATCTTCGAAAGAGATGTTAGATAGGATCTTTAAGGGGAAAAAGGGGCAAGAGACAATTACTCATGTTAAGAGAAAACTTAAAGGACTCGGACTAGCAGAAATCTTTCAGCTTCTTAACACTGAAAAAGCTAGCAATAAAAAGAAGCTTGATGTGCTAATGAAAGATATCAATGGGAAAGTTATTGATACGCTAGCAGAAGACACCATGAATGGTGGCTTTGTTGAAACTCTCTTTGGGCCTATAGTTCAAAAATCTTTAACAGAAAAAAGAGATGGAATTGAGACTGGCTTCTCCGCAATCTTCAAGGTACCAGTGGCCGGTTTAATGGGTTATAACCGACACGAATTTCACTGGGGAACAAGATGGGATAATAGATCTTATTCACTTAGGAATACTCCTTCTGGAAAGAAGGCCGTTAAGAATTTTAGCTCCTATATTCTTAAACCACTAATGAAAGATGGGATGTCTGATTCAGAACTTGAAAAGAAAATTGAAAAGCATATTGAGCCTCAAATTAAAGAGGCCCTCGGAGAGAATGGCGTCGGTCTCTGGGAATAGATTACATCTTTTTTGGTGCTGGAATTCCGAGAATCTCTAAACCTTTGTTCATAACTTTTCCCGTAGCGACTGCAAGTGATAAACGAACTTTTCCAAGTTCAGCAGTTTCAGCTTTCCCGATGGGGCATTCAGCATAAAAAGAGTTAAATAGTTTTCCAAGCTCATAGAGATAAGCACATAAATGAATGGTTTTTAACTGATCAACTCCGCTTTCAACAATAGAATTAAAAAGGGAGAGCTTTTGAAGTAGAGCGGTCTCTTGAGACTCTTTAATCAGTGACCAGTCAACGGTGTCAGTATCACTATAGCCTAGCTTTTCTGATAGTGAACAAATTCTAGCGTGAACGTATTGAAGGTAGGGACCTGTCTCACCATCGAGTTTAAGCCATTCCTCCATATCAAAAACAATTTTACGATTATTATCAACTCTAATCATTCCGTATTTTATGGCCCCATTGGCCACCATTGTAGCGGTCTGATTAACTTCTTCTTCAGTCCAACCTGAATCAGCATCTTCGAGATAACGGTTGAGATAATTTACCTTAATGGTTTCTTCCATTTGAGAAATTAAGTCCATAAGTGGGACAATATTCCCTTTTCTAGAACTCATGGCCCCATCAGGAAGTTCCACAACATCATACTGGAGGTGAAAACAATCCTTACTTTCTTCAAAGCCCATTAATTCTAAAATTTTAAATACTTGTTTAAAATGGTGAGCCTGACGATTATCTACTACGTAAATATTGCGTTTGATTTTAAACTCTTCAAACTTCTTCTTTGCGAGTAAAATATCCTTGGTGGCGTAGAGGCCTGTTCCATCTCTTTTGATAAGTATACAAAAACCTAATTTATGATCGCTAAGATCAATACCCACGGCGCCATCATCTTCTTTAAAGAATCCTTTTTTATGATATTCTTTGGCGAGCTCTAGTGAAGGGGAATCAACTTCTGATTCCCAGAACCAACGATCAAACTCAACGTCGGCCCAACTATAGGCTTCTTTCATAAGAGCGATTGACCATTCTCTTGTTTCTTTCCAAAGTTCATAATACTCGCCATTTTTCTCTTCAAGCTCTTTTAGGATGGCCGTCAAAATCTTTCTGTTCTCTTCTTCTTTTTCTGTACCGACCTGGTCTTCTAAAAGGTTGTTGGCATTGGAATAAAGTCTACCAAGCCAAGCACCTTTATTTTCTTCCGGTGGGTTCTCGGTATTGTGATACTTAAAGTACCAAAGACATTTAGCCACATGAGTTCCCACATCCCCTGGATAGGTGGAAGGGATGACTTCAACACCGGCATATTGAGACATACGGACAATTGCATTACCAAGGCAAAGGTTTCTCATATGACCAACATGTAATTCTTTATGAGTATTGGGCTGAGAGTACTCGATCATTGTTTTTCGAGTATCTTTTGATATTTTTTGAGTAAAAAAATCACCCTTTTGGATGGGGGCAATAACTTTTTCTCCATAAGCTTTTGGGCCTAGAAAAAAGTTTAAGTAAGGACCTTGAGTAATAACTTCTTGAACCCAATCCGGCTTCTCTATGGCCTCTAGTAATTTTGCTGCAATTTGAGGAGGTCCCATTTTGGCGACTTTAGCTAATGGGAAACAAGGGAAGGCAAAATGGCCCATTTTAAGATTTGGAGCTGGACCTAGGGCAGAGATGATATCTTCTTGCTTAAGCTCTACCTCTGGATAGGCCGATTTTACAGCTCCAGAAATTAGCTCATTTAATTCAAGATAAATTTTATTATGATAATCGCTCACCTAAGTCTCCTTTGGGTTCAAGAATATAGTATAATATTGGCATAATGTCCCGTGTAATAACTGTTTTACTTATATTCTTTTGTTTTCACTTTGCCTCTTTTGCAGAGGATTCAAAGGGAGATGCCAAGCCTAAAAAAGACTCGGCCGCAACAAAGTTAGACCAAGAAACCTTGAGTGAAATGGAAAGGATTCGTAAGGAGCCTAGAATCTCTTCAGACTTTAGTAGGGGAGAGTTCTTAATTTATGATTGCCGAAATAGAAATTATGCCTGTGTGAACGAGCCTAGTTTTCAAAGATGCCGAAAGTATCGAGATGACGGGTATAAAAACAAGAAAATGCTACTTCCTTGCGCCCCTTTAAAAGAAATGGGAAGTCAAAGGGAATGTTTTAAAAAGCATTATGAATTGATCCACAACCAACAGCCAAAAGCCTTTTGTCAAAATACTAAAAACGCTAAGTATTAGATAAGTGTTATTTAAGAGTCCAGCTTCTTAAACATAAGAAAGTGAGGACCTACTGTAGGAATTTCAAATTCCTCACCAATTTTTTCAAATCCTACTTTTTGATAAAATCCCACGGCCTCACTTCGGGCATTACACCAGAGTAAAGAGCAGAAGTTTTGCTTGATAATGGGGAAGGCCATTTTTAAAAGTTCACTGGATAGACCTTTATGCTGATGCTCTGGAAGAGTGGCCATACCCCTTAATCGATATTGGTTTGGTTCTTCAAAGGTATCATTTTTATCAAAATAAAATGAAGCGACACTTACTAGCTTGCCCTCTTCAAAGGCACCTAGATGAAAGCTTTGATCGTCATCATCTCCCTTAAAGATACAGTCTTCAATTGGGAAACCTTTCCGTAACATCTTATGACGGATTTCATGTGTATCACTTGCGTTGATCTGTTTAACTTTCAATTTTTGTACCCTTTGAATGAATATATATAAGGGCTAAGCTCCCAAGTTATTAGGGGGAGTGCGTTAGAGGTCTATTTATTTCCACCACTTATGCGAAAAAGGTTTTCCATTGCGATGATTGCCATGCCCTTTGAAAAGAATTCGAACAAGGTATCTGAAAAGCCGGTATTTGGTCCTTCCCAGTTTGCCGTGGCATAAAAGAAACATTTCTTTTTATATTCGCTAACGTGAATCTGTCCTTTAAGGTCTTTTAAAAAACCCACATCAAACATAAAGGGATAGACCCCCGGTTTTTTTATTCTTGGGAGAATAAAGTAGAGAACCATATCGATGGGGAGAATACTGTGGGAAATTCTTAGGTATACTCTAGACTCCTTACTGGCATAAGAGCTATTTTCTACAAAACCTAAGTACTGTTTATAATTCTCATAAAGGGCCAACTTTTTTAAAGCAAAGCGGCAAGTTCTTTGATGTAGCCCCGCAATGAAGAAATCAAATTTTTGCATTTCAATTTCTTCTATTCGTTTTTTAGGTTTTTGGTGAAGGATCTTACCTTTAAAACTTTTCACATCACTCATGGCGATAATGTCTCCATCAAGGACGGCCTTTCTTTGAGATTTTTTTAAGGGAGCTGCGTCAAAGGTGAAATAAGCTTGTTTTTCGGGGGTTACAGGTAAATTGTCTTTTGCAAAAGCAGAATAACTAATTAAAATTAATAGGATTATACCACTTAAATAACGCATATGCCCTTTTCACCCATAATCCGGCCCTCTAACCTTGGTTATACTATCAAAATTGTATCAACTAGCATGACGCATGGAGTTGCATAAATTATGGCCGTTGGAAGTGTCAAAAGAAAGGGTAAAGCCAAAGACGCACAGATCGAAGCGAAAGATCAGCGCTGGCATTGCCGGAATCGTATTACCCTCGTTTTTGGAAGTAATGACGTAGAAGAACTTGAAACCTATGTTTATACGGACAGTGGAATCGAGTTTAAGACTGTTAAATTTCACCAAGCGAAATCAAAGGCAATTGAGGAGATCCTCGATAATTGTATTGATGAGTATTACCGAGGACATGTTACTGAAATCCATTGTAACTTGAGTAAAGATGGAAAGCGGGTAACAGTTCAAGATAATGGAATTGGGTTTCCTTTAAATAAAGTTCCTCAAGTTTATTCAGAATTTAGAACTGGTTCAAAATTCAAAGATGAAGAGACGGATGAAAAGGGTTTTCTTCATCGTACTCTAGGGCAAAACGGCTTAGGTGCCGCTGCCACTTGTCTAACCTCAGATGAGTATGTTGCAACAGTTCGCCACTACAATTCTAAAAAGGAGCAAACTTATACTTTTATTGATGGTGCCTTAAAGATCAAAAAATCTAAGCCAAAAAAGTATAAAGGACCTTCCGGGGTTAAAATTGAGTTAGTTCTTAGTAAAAAAGTTTATAAAAATAATACTGTAGACGAAGAACTCCTAAGAAAGAGAATTATTGACCTTGCCTATAACAATCCAGGACTGACTTTTTACTTTAATAAGGAAAAGTATCAGTACAAAAAAGGAATGTTGGAGCTAGCTCAAAGAATTGATAAAGAAAATGCACAGCTTATAGGTGATGAAGTCTATAAGTATGAAACGACGAATATTAAAGGCAAGAAAGTTAAAGGTGCCATTGATCTTCACTTTTCTTTAGTTTTAGATAAAAAGAGTGAAGAGAGAGAAAGATTTATTTCTTTTGTAAACTCAACGCCAACCTTTGACGGTGGTTTTCATCAAGATCGTTTTAGAAGACTTTTTATTAATAAAACAAAAGAGCGAACAGAACGACTGGCCAAAAAAGCTAAGGTCGTTGTTCACGATAATGATGTTTTGGCCGGGATGATGTTTATTCTCGGTATCACCATGCCAAACCCTCGCTTTGAATCCCAAACAAAAAGAAAACTTGTCCGTGATACGAACCTTGAAAAAGGAATCGAAAAGTTTATGGATAAGCATATGGATAAGTGGATTCGTAAGAATAAGGAGTTTCAAGAACTCGTTATTGAAAGGGCAAAGAGCCGCCACAAGTTCCAGGAATTTAAAGATGCAGCTAAAAAAGGGCGTAAGCAGAAAAAACAAAGAGTTGAAAAACTTCTCGATGCCAATGAAAGAAGAGATCGCTCAAAATGTACGCTCTTTATTTGTGAGGGTGACTCGGCCATTGGTGGCTTGAGATCCGCTAGGAATAAGCTGTACCAAGGGGGGATTGCTCTTCGTGGAAAGCCAATGAATGTGGCCCAGTCTTCTATTAAAGATATTTTAGAGAATAAAGAATTTTCAAATATTATGGCATCAATTGGCCTAACAATTGGGCAGGAAGTGAACTGGGATCAGCTTCGCTTTTCAAAAGTTGTGTTTTTGTCTGACTCTGATGTTGATGGTGGGCATATTAATACCTTGCTAACAAACTTCTTTTATCAGTTCTGGCCTGAGCTCTTTGAAGAGGGATCAATTCAGATTGCGAAAGCGCCACTTTTTGAAGTTATCACGGATAAAGACACTCAATATGTGGAAACACCTGATGCCTTAGAGAAGTTAAAGAAACAAAAATCTCTAAAGATTAAGGCTATTCATAGAAACAAAGGTCTTGGTGAGATGTCTCCAGAAGCATGGAAGTATGTTCTTCAAAGAGAGGAATTTACTAAGATCACAGCCGATAATGTGAACGAGGCTAAGGCCATGCTTGATGTTTGTTTTGGTAAAGACTCGGCCCCTAGAAAAGAGCTTCTAATGGATGAAGAAGGTGGTTCTTCAACTAAGTCTTCTAGAAAAGCTGTTCGTGCTGCAAAAGCAGCTAAGAAAGTTACCAAGAAGGCAGGTAAGAAGAAGACGGCGAAAAAGAAAACCGCTAAGAAAAAGGTAGCGAAGAAGAAAGTCGCCAAAAAAGCAGCGAAAAAGAAGAAAACAACTAAAAAGAAGAAGTAGACGAATATGGAAATAGAATACTTACATAACCTCGAATCTGTCCCTCTCGCTCAAATCGTTAAGGAAGAATATCGAATTTATCAGATCTATACGCTGATGGATCGTGCCATACCTTACTTACGTGATGGATTAAAGCCTGGTCAAAGACGTATTCTCTACACCCTCTATAGAAACCAAAGTAAGGGGCTTGTAAAAGTTTCTGCGGCCACGGGACTTGTACTTACTCTTCATCCCCATGGACCTGCTTCAATTGAGTCAACCATTGTTAACCTGGCACAGGATTATACTTTTTCCAATAACTATCCACTGATTGAAAAGAAGGGGTATTTTGGTGAAAGAATGGAAACAGCGCCGGCTGCTGGTCGTTATATTGAATGTAAATTGGCAAAGATCGCAGAGTACTTATTATTCGATGATATGAACCAAGTGCAAATGGTTCCAAACTATGACGAAACTGTGATGGAGCCCGTAAGTTTACTTCCAAAACTTCCACTAATGCTTCTTAACGGATCAGAAGGAATTGGAACAGGTTTTAGTTCTGCTATTCCAAGTTTTCATCATAAAGATATTTGTGCCTCCATGATTCAAATTATTCAGACTGGAAAGCCAAAACGAATTAATCCTTACGTGCATTATTACTCTGAAAAGATTCTAAGTGATAAAGGAAAGTATATCTTTCCTATGCGTATTGAAGAGGTTGGTGGGAAGATTGTCATTACCGAACTTCCAAGAGGCTACGATGCCACGAAGACCTACCGCTATTTAACGAAGCATATTGATAATGATTATATAAAAGACTTCATTGATTCAACTGTTGATAACAAAGTCCATATTGAACTAATCTTCAAAAGAGGACAGCAACCTTCCCTTGAAGAAGTTAGAAAGAAGATGGGAGTCACAGCCTCACTATCTCCAAACTATACCTTGATCTCAGAGCGCGGTGTAAAAATATTTAAAAGACCAGAAGAAATTCTAGAAATCTTTACGGCGCAGAGGCTGGAAGTTGTAAAAACCAGGTACGAACTTCTTTCAGAAGAGTACAAGAATAGAATTAAGCAAAATAATGAGATTATTAAGTTTATTAAAAATAAAGAATATGTAGCTGCCACTAAGAGTGCCAACCGAAAGACCTTTGTTGAATACCTAAGTAAGAAAAAGTACCACTATAGCGATTACCTTGCGGATATGCCTATCTATCGAATGACCAAAGAAGAGGTTAAGAAAAGAGAGCTCCTCGTAAAGGACGATACTAAAAAGTTAAAAGAGTTCCAAAAGATCGCTGGCTCTAAGGCCCTTGTTAAGAAAAAACTTATCGAAGAGCTAAATGAAGTAAGCGATAAGCTAACTGACTGGATGAAGCTTAAAGACGCCAAGAGAAAAGAGCTTTATAAAAAGCTTGAAAAGAAAGGTGGAAAAAAAGCTAAAGCTAAGAAAAAACGCGATTAGCGTTTCTCTAGTACCGTATTAGCGTTTTTCGCGACTAGCGTTTAAAGATATCGCCAATTCTTTCGGGCTCAAGTCCATAAGCGACTGAGCCCAGCTCAAGCAAATAAATTCTAAGCAGCTCGTCTTCAGTCATATCAGGAAATTCGCTTTTTAATCTGACCATTAATCTCTCTTCGGCTTTCTTAATGACGTGAGCAACATCTGAATCTCTTCTTCGTTCCAAGAAAAATAAAATAAAAGCATAAGGCATGTCCTTTAGTTTCGAGAGGACTTTATTCATTCTTATAGGAAGGCCAAGGCTTCTATCGTCATCTAAATTAAAAAAGACCTGGATCATATAGCGAAGAGCTTCATCTAGAAGAACTTGTTTTTCTTTTCCAAAGTAATAGTAAATCAATGAACGGGTGACCCCACTATCTTTTGAGATCTCAGAAATGGTCCACTTAAGATGACCTTTATTAACTTCAAGTTTTAAGACAGAGTTACAAATCTTAAAGTGAACTTCCTCTTTTTCTTGCTGATTTTCAGACATAGCTACTTTTCGGCATTTTTTCCCCATTTTTAGAGGCTAAATCGCTCAAATTAAAGGAAAATACTTAGTACCCGAGTGTACTACTCAGGCGAAAAGCGGAAAATTTCAAGGAATTTTGTTTTTTATAAAGATTTTAATAGCTAAGCACAGCGTCTTATCTTAAACTATTAATATTACGACGATATCCATGTTTTATTCACGGAGGAAGATGACATGAGTCTCACCAAAGCAGACATAGTAGAGAGAGTTTACAAGGAAGCAGGTTTTTCAAAAAAGGAAGCTGCAGACCTCGTGGATCTCGTATTCAAAGTTATCAAAGACACATTGGCCCGCGGAGAAAAGGTTAAGATTTCTGGTTTCGGAAATTTCTCTATTCGCGACAAAGCAACACGTGTGGGAAGGAATCCCCAGACAGGTGAAGCGATGGAAATTAGCGCTAGACGTGTTTTAACTTTTAAACCATCACAAGTCTTAAAAGAAGATGTGACCGCTCGTTACTCTCATCGTTTAGATGATAAAGGTAATGAGGATAAGTCACAGCCAGCAAAGGAAGGGACTCAAAGAGCGCTTAGTTCTTTTATGTCTAATTCTGATGAAGGTATGGAAGACTAGAAAATTTAAAGGGGTAGTCATGATCAAGATTCCTAACAAGTCTCATTTCAAGGCAAATGAAGTTTGTACTCTTACAGGTGTAAAACCATACGTCCTAAGATTTTGGGAATCCGAATTTAGCGAAATTGCCCCGTTAACTTCTTCTTCTGGTCAAAAACTTTTCGAACATAAGGATATTGAAGCAATAATCCTTGTTAAGAAACTTCTCTTTGAAGATAAGTTAACAATTGAAAAAGCAAAGTTTGAGATTAAGCGTATTAACGAAGCACAGTCTCAATCACCTGAGCCGGCTGAAGAGCTTTTATTAGAAGAAGAGCAAGAGCTCCCGGCCATTCCAGAACCACTTACCGTTAGAAATCTTGAAGATATTGATATACAAAAATTAGTTATGGCAAAAGATAAGCTAACTAATTTACTTAGCGTGACTCAAAATCTTCAAGAGCGATTCAACTGGTCTTAATTGCTCCTCACTTAATTTAGCAATAATAGAACCTCGATGAGCTTCTACTTTTCCGCGTATAGTTCCAAAATAATGGGCCAATACTTCTTGAAGGAGGTCGGCATCAGAAGGAGCCAGCTCTTTTACTTGTTCTAAATAATTGATCAAAGTTTCAGTAGATTTTATACTGGCCCAAAGCCAAGGATTTACGGCCTGCTCATGTTCACCAAGTTCTTCTGTTAACTCGGTAAGGTCGTCTAAAAGCTGAAAAGAAACCCCTAGGGCCTCACCTAATTTATGATAAGCCTTGGCCATCTTAAAATTTGGATTATCAGAAATTGCATAGCCACCGACTAGGGCCGTTTGGATTAACCGAGCGGTTTTTAGTTTATGAGTTAATATCAAGTTTTCAAAACTTAAAGTCATCTCTTCGGATAGATCTAAAACTTGGCCTTGTAGTAAACCTTTAGGACCAAGGGTCCAGGTAGAATATTTAAAAAAGCTAAGAAGGGCAGGGTGGTTTATTTGCGAAACCAAACGCCAGCTTGCTCCTAGGAGCCCATCACCTACTAATAAGGCCTGCCACTCGCCAAATTGTTTATGAGTCGAGGCCTTACCTCTTCTAAAGTCATCGTCATCCATACAAGGCATATCGTCATGAACTAAGGTATAGCTATGATGAAGCTCTAAAAATGCTGCCATTTTAGAGGCGTTTGAATTTAATTGATTGAATTCTTCTGTATTGCCTTCGCTATGATTTAAGTAGATCGCCGCTGCTAAAAGGGGACGAAAGAGCTTTCCCGGTGGAAGGCTGGCCCAGGTATAGGCCTTAGCAATTGAGTGGTTTGGAATCAAACTGAGAAGTTGTTTTTCTAAACCGCTTTCAATAATCTTTTGGAATTCAGGTATTTGCATGGGCTGAAACTAGCAAAAACCCTATGAAAATTAAAGGAAATTGGGGCGAAGTTTTCCTATGGGTCCCTTTAATTGGATGCGGTAGAAGCCATTTTTGTCCATGCTCGCCTTTTGAAAGGGTTGGTATAGCCCGAGAACAGGAAATTCTTTTAAGAACTCCTCGCTTAATCTGACTCTGCCTTCAAGGTCCACCATATGGCGCTTCGGATTAATTTTATTTATTTTGATTGTTCCATCAGTAAATATGGCCTCAATTTTAGTTGTTGAGTTTCCTATTTGTAATCTTTGAAGCTTTACCACTCCCTCTTCCATTGATCCCTTTAAAACGAGGGGAGCAAGACTTAATCCTTTGATGTCCAAGATGACAATTCTTTGAGGAGGGAGATTTAAATCTTTTGAAGTTATATGAAAGCTACCCCCAGTTGGAACTTTATAATCTGACTCGATTAGGGCATCAACCGATAAGGAACCCTTAATATTGACGGGCAAATTCGCAGCCGAAGTTATTAAACTTCCTGCAACTTGGGACTTTTCGATTCTGATAATAGCGGAGCCAATACCAGCAGTGGCAAAAATATTTAAATCTGAAGAGCTATTTACGGCCTTTGCGCTAAAAAGCATTCCTGGAGGGAGGACTGTTGGTCTTTTTAGAACGAGGTTGAACTTATCAAAATCTAGGCCCGGTGAGCGGCGGTTTCCTAAGCAAGCGCCAGGAATATTCATATTTTTAAAATTAAGAGTCGGCTGTAAAAAAAAGTCTAAGTCCAAGTTTGTATAAGAGACTGGACAAGACTTATTTTTCTTAATGGCAGAGACAATGGAGCTTTTAACCTTTTCTTCAAAAGGGAAATTCATAAAAAAGGCGAATGCCATAATGAGTACAGCTACGGCACTTAATTTGAAAATTGGTGTCCCAGAAAGATAGATCCCTTGAGCCAATTCATTTTCGTTTAACTTTTCTTGTTTCTCCATGGAGACTTAAACCTTATTTCTGGGCTTCAGGAGCTCTACCGTAATGTTGAAGTTCAACTTGCCCGTTAACCGTATTGTCTTTGATATTCTTTTTTATAAGGAGGTTAGAAACTCTAAACTTATTCCTATCGACTAAATCTGCAAGAAAAGAAGATAAAACCTTGGTGCTGAGTTTAGAAAATCTGACGACCCCGCTGGCCTTAACGATTCCATCTTTAGGCTTTGATTCGAAATCAAGAATTCTAATATCGGCCTTATTCCCACCTGAAGTTGAGATTGAATTGACAACTTGTCGACTAAAAGCACCCTTTGTTGCAAGGGCAGCTCCTGAAATAATATTTCTACCAAGGGATTGAAGCTGTTTTTGGGCGGCAGAGTGATTATTAATCTCTGCTAGTAAGTCCCGCTTCATTTGAAGTGAGGAATTAAAATTTATATTAATAATAACTAAAACAATGAAGATAATAAGTGGAACTGAAACCAAGACAAGAGTTGAGATCTGATTGACCAGCTTTAGCTGAAAGTCTGGAAGACTATTTAACTGCCTCATGGCATCAGAGTAGGGTTGGCTGTTTTTTAAATTATCGATTTGTTTAAAGACAAACTCATCAACAACTCTAAAAATTGGTTTCTTTTCAGTCATTATTTCGATTCCTCATCGAAAGTCATCGTTAAATGGGTTTTTCCCGGTTTATGTACAATCTTTTTATTCTTAAGAGTTAGTCCCTTTAAAATACTTGCAAGGGTGGCTAGCTCTTCAGAGTTTTTACTTTCAAAACGAGTTTTAATACTTTTATTAACAGACTCAAAAAGGGTCATATGAATATTATCGTTCTTAGACAAATCAGAGTGGATTTCCCCAAGAGGTTTTAAAGCATTCACTTTTAAGGCTTGCTTAATTGTTTCAACTTCTTTTTCAACTTGCTTGGTTTTTGCCTTAATCTTTTTTAACAAACGCTCTGGGTTTCTTTTATAAAGTCTTCGGTCACTTGAGGTTAAGGCCAAGGATTTATTCTTAAGAAGTTTTTGAACTTTTGAATTAAGTTTTTTCTCTTCGCTATTTAAGAAAAAGAGCTTTTCTGCTCCTATAAGTGTTGAGATGACTAAAAGTAGAATCAGTGCTCTTGAAAGGATAAAGGAGGTCGAATGTAAGGGCAGGTTTGCCGTAGCACTACCACTAAATCTTCCCATTAGCATATTGGCAGGTGAACTCTTCGATCTTTGAGAAGCCAGCATGACAAGAGAAGAGGAGAGTAGGTTTCCTGCTTCGGCAATTGTATCTTCGTCGATAATAAAGTCATGAGGTTCGGGTAGATGCTCAACCTTAAGACCTAATTCAAGGCTTAAAAAATTAGTGATATTACTAATATTACTTGTTCCACCTGTGACAAAGACTCTATCGACTGGGCGACCATACTTTACTCTAAAGCCTAACTCCCAGCGCTTCATATCTTGAACCATAGGAGCAAATATTTGCTTCATAAGCAGGGCAAATTCTTTTTGATCTTTGTTTACGGTTTCATATTGAGATTCAGTTAATAGGAAACAGTTTTGATGTTTATAAGTAATCGCTTCAGAAGGAGAGATTTCATAAGTCTCTGCAATAACCTCATCGATGACTGAGCCAGCGATATAGGAAACATGATTAGAAATAACATTTTTATTATGAACAAAATAACCCTTCGTATACTGATGTCCGATATCAAAAATAGCATAAGAGCCAGAAAAGGGGCTTTGTTCCGCATATGCTTGCATATAAGCAAGTTCAGAAGCCATAAGATGGGGAAGCATTTCCTTTACTTGCATTTGGTTGTACAAATTCTCAAACCCCTCTAACGGAGAAATTGAAACTTGTGCCTCGGACTTATCATCTACTTTTTGAATATAAGAGCTATAGTGTGCTTCAGATATTGGGTAGGGAAGATTCTCATCTAATTGAAATGGAATCATCTGCTCTGCTTTCTTTTTATTATTTACAGGAAGAGATATATACCTGGTCGTTATCAGTTCGACGGGAACATGAGTTATTATTTTCGCGTCCGGATATTCTTCAATGAATCTTTTCGTAATTTCTAATTGAATGGCTTCAATGGAAGTATCTTCAGGAAGATCTTTTCGAACTTCATCTATAACCACAATACCGTGAGAATGGACCACCATCCGCTTTTTTTCAAAGCTACAAAAAGCATATTTAACGGCGTATGAGCCCAAGTCTATGGCCAAAAGATTCATAGTCTTATTCTACCTCAGAGCATTAAATTTTGGTACTTTATCTTCTATAGTTGAGTGCCTTGCTCGGATTTTTAATTAAGCCGAATTTCAATCACTCTTGGCTCCATTAATTGAAGGGGTGGAGCTTTTTTCTTTTTCTCATTTTCTTCTTTATCTTTTTCGGCTTCGGCTTTTTCTCGCTCGATACGCTCTCGCTCTTCATCGGTTAACTCTTCAGATTCTTCCTTTTCTTTCTTTTTCTCATCCTCTTTTTTCACCGGATCTGGCTTTATGGGAAGATCAACAAAGGCCACTATTCTATATTTCGCTCGATTATATTGCCCTATGCTTTCGACTTTATAGAGTTTACCTGCAACACCAATTTTTAAACCGGCATTTTCAAATTCTTTGGCACGCTCTTCGTATTCACTGTCTTGAACAACGCCCAAGGTATTAACAATAACGGCCTTGAATTCTGCAGCATTTTTGAATTCTTTTGGCGGATCACCTGTTTCTTGGTCTCCATCACGGTATTTAAAAAACTCTTCTTTTTGCTCATCAGTTATATTCGGGAAAAGGATTTCTAGTTGATCTTCAGTAAGCTTATTTACAGGAATAATCGTTACTTGGTGAGTGGCGAGCTTATCTTTAATTAAATCGACTAAAGCGTCACTCCAGCCCTCTAATAGGTACATCTCATCAATAGAGGTCATAGGAGCATGTTTAGGGGAGACTTCAGCTTTTTGATAGAGAAGTTCTATTTCACTTCTCTCGGAGTCAGTAAAATTATCTGGGGAGTTAACATAAAACTTAAGCTCCTTAATAAGCATTTTTGGCTCTAAATTTCCGTAGAGATTATCAAACTCATCATCTTCCTCTCTTTTGGCCTCAAATGCTTTTGTAAGAGTTTCAGTTAACTTATTCTCTATATAGGCTTGAGGTGGAAGCTTCTTTTTATCGTCTGGGTCCGCATCTTGATCTCGGTCTCTATCCTGATCATCCTTATCTTTGGATTTTTTGACTCGCATATTATTAGGATTTAAAAAGCCGGAGACTGGTGAGATGGTCAGCTGGAGATTGCCTTGGAGGAGTGCGCTTTTGGTAAAGTCTTCAATAGCAGTTCTTGCTTGTAAATCTTTGCCAAGAGCAGCTGGTACTGGAAAGACAAAGGGCATAGTCACAATACTTTCGATATCACTGGCGTTTACGACTCCTTTAAGACTTTCAGTTTTTTCAATATAATTTCTTCCCACTTGATATAGTTTTAGTTTCGCAAGAGCAAAACGAAGCCCGGCCTCAGCGTTCATCCTGGCCTGATCTTTTTCAATTTGATTATAAGCCTTAATCTTATTGAGATTGGTTTCAAAAGTGAAGTCCGCTAATAAAATACTCATCAGAGTTAAGGCGGCCATGACCATTAGAAGGGCAATTCCACTTTGATTATTTAGAATTTTTTTGAGGCTATTCATCTTTATCGTCGCCTCCTGAGCCATCGTTTCCTCCAAGGCCTCCGGCGTCCTGACCGTCTCCTTTTAGGGCCTTTTGTCGTTCTTTTTCATCGTTTAAGGTGTCAAAGTAGGGCCAAAGAGGTCTAAAAATTCTTTCAAACTCAATTTCATTTTCGCTTTCATTTATCCAAACAAGTTTAACCTTAATTGCCCTTGGGGTATCTTTATCAAGAGCTGTTTCACTTAATTTTTCAACCCATTTTTCTTTTGATTTATCATAGAATTCAAAAGTTAAAGATTTAACATTTTGAAGAAGCACCTGACTCTCTGTGCTTTCCCAATCAAATTCCTTTGAGTAAGGGTCCACTGCTGTAAAATTTCTAACAAGGTCATCACCTTTGAGCTCTTCATCTTTAGAAATACTCCCAAGGGAATATTTAACCCAGGCAAAACGAGATTCTTTACTATCCTGTAGCTTTCTTCTATTGCTCATCGTGGAAAAAATTAGACTGCTCTTATCATCATTGACGATGGCACCGATAGGTTCTCCGGATCGACTGATAGCTGGGTATTTTTCGCTGCCTTGGTAGGAAAGTCCTGGGTTATCGTAAGTATCTCGGTCAAAATCCTTTCCTGAAGCTCTCGCTTCACCTTCAACCTCGTCTAGGGTTTTTTCTTTTACAGTAAAATAAAGAGGAGAGTAGATTTGAGTAATATCTACTTCCATTCTATTTAGTGCAGTATAGACCTGTAGGTAAGCTCGATCTTCTTTAGTGACTTCATCTTTTGTATCGGCCGTGGAAGAAACGATTGAGTTTATTCCTAAGCTTAGAAAGGCCAGAATTCCAGTGGCGATCATAATTTCTAATAGAGAAAAGCCTTTACTATTGTTCATCAAAACCCTGAAAGAGAAACTGCCGCTTTTTCGTTGTAGACCCAAGTGGCCAGGCGATAAGTCATATTGGTGTTCTCACTTTTTACTTCGACGGCAAGTTGCCAGACCATTTTTTCCATATTTTCTTTAACTTGTTCAAAAACTTTCTTTTGAAAGGCTTGCCTTGGGTCATCACTATTTTCTTCACCAGACATTTTTGTAAAGTCAGGGAGTTCAAACTTTTTCCAAGTTATCGTATAGGAATAATCTTTTTCGTTTTCAAACTTTTTAGTTTCAGGACTTAAGGTTAGCCCTTCCGTAAGCTCTGGAGGATTAACTATTGTCTCGTTTATGATTCCTACGGCCAGGTCTCTAAGTTTTAACTCGTCTTTAAAATTTCTAGAGTAGGTGAGGTTTGCACCATTTGTGATAACAAAGGCAACGATGAAAAATGAAAAGATAAGGAGTGCGACCATAACCTCTACTAAGGTAAGACCAGACTCGTTTTTTACTATTTTTTTATCCAAGCTTCAAAAATCTCCTGAGCAATTTTATCTTGCTCGGCTTCAAGTTCTTCATAAAGAATATCGGGATCTAAAAGTTTTCTTTCATACTTAAACCCAAGTAGGAAAGGATCAAAGCTAACAGCCGTTACAATTGAATCATCCCCAAGAATAATTATACCACCATCTTTCTCACCAGAGGGATAAGTATAGATAGAAGCTTGCCCTTCAAGGTAGAGAAGTCCGGATAATGAGGAGCCTACACCGATAATTCTAACAGATTCATGAATGTTTCTTGGTCCATCACTAAACTCTGGTACCCGGTTAAACTTTTTATCAAACTCTTTATCTTTCTTTTTGTTTTCTTCTTCATTTAGGACAGAAGTGTCCGCCGGTTCAATTTGACTAATGGGAATGACAAAGGAGTCATCTGGACCGTATTCGACGGACATCTTTTGTGGCTTTCCATCAAGGTAGAATCTGGTTCTAATAATAGTATTTCTAAGAGCCGCTTCATCGACACTGTACCTAATGGCCCTTTCAACATCGTTTACGACTTCGTCGATTCGGCTTGTATTACTGGTAAATGTATTGATGGATACGCCTAGAACTAGGCCAATTATAGTGATAGCTACCAAAATTTCGATAAGAGTAAAGCCTCTTTGATTTTTGGTAGCTAACTTAAACATAGAATCCTATTTTTTCTTTTTTGGGTAATAAAGGTCGCTTTCAAAACCTTCACCACCTTCTTCTCCATCGGAACCAAATGATTTAATGGTGAATTTCTTCCCGTCTGATTCGTAAACATATTCATTGTCCCACGGATCAGCTGGAATCATTTCTTGTCCGCCGATAAAGCCATTCGGAGGATAGTTCTTACACTCTCTTCCACCTGGTGCTGAGATTAAAGCATCTAATCCCTGACTTGTATCGGGATAGAAGTTACATTTTCTTCTGAATTCTTGAAGCTGACCTGCAAAGGAGCTCATTTGGATATTGGCCGTCTTAACTCTACCTTCTTCAAAAGTATCAAAGATCTTACCAACAACAAAAGTACCAACTAAACCAAGTAGGGTTAAGGCAACGAGGATTTCTACGAGAGAGAAACCAGCCTGTCCTTTAACGGAACTCTTTAATAATTCATTTCTTGATATTGTTTTAACTTCATTCATTGCGATTAACTCCTTACTGCTAACTTACTACAAGTTTGACGATGTTTGTCACGAAACTGTTAAATAGCTGTGATTTAACTAAGTGTATTGAGTTCCATCATAGGTATCACGACGGAAAATACAATAAAGGCAACAGCTATCCCCATTCCGACTATCATTATAGGTTCTAGGGTAGATGTTAGTCCACTAAGATTAGCTTCTACTTGGTCTTCGTAGTTTTCTGCAACGATACGAAGCATTGGTTCAATTTCACCGGAGCTCTCACCAAGTTTTATCATATGGGTAACCATGGTTGGGAAATGACCGGACTCCACTAGTGGAGGGGTCATAGAGGCTCCCTCTTGAATATTAGAGCGGGCCTGCTCAACAGCTTTTTGCATATGAACATTTCCAATTAGGTTTTTGACGATACGCATGGCTGATAAAATTGGTACGCCAGAATCAAGTAGGGTCGCTAAAGTTGAGGAAAATCGACTGACATTAATCATCTGCACAAGCTTTCCTGCAATGGGTAATTTTAAAACAATCCCATGCCAAGTGGACTCACCCTTGGGACTGGCTTTCCACTTATTAAATAGCCAGTAGGCAAGGAATATTCCGATAGGAATGGCCCACCACCAGTTCTGTAAAAAATCTGAAATCCAGATACAAACCTTGGTTGGTAAGGGGAGCTCTTTTTTCATTGAGATAAAAATCTTTGTAATCTTAGGGATAACAAAAATAAAGATGGCACTCATCATGAGCATACCCATGGAAGCCATTAGGACCGGATACATCATGGCCCCTTTGATTTTTCTTTTTAATTTAACCTGTGCTTCAGTAAAGTCCGCTAACCTTAGAAGAACGACTTCTAAGTTACCAGAAGCCTCTCCGGCTTCAACCATATTGACATAAACATTGCTAAAAACTTTTGGGTAGTCCGCTAGGGCCTGGGCCAAGCTGGTTCCTTCATTAACCTTTTGTCTAATTTCGGCAAGGATAACCTTTAATTTAGGGTTTTCAGATTGATCGATAAGGGCATTGAAGGCTTCAACAATTTGAATTTTTGCTTTTACAAGTGTGGCCAGCTGTCTTGTCATTAAAGAGAGCGCTTCTGTATTAATCCCACTCCCAAAAGTAAGCTGTCCCTTCTTTTGTTTTTCAGACTTTTGAGCTTTGATATCGATAAGCATGATACCGCTAGAACGAAGCTTAGACTTAGCTTGGCTTAACGATTCAGCAGAGATATTGCTTTTGATTTCTTTCCCGGTCTTATCAAGACCTTTGTAACTATACATGGCCATAAGAAATTATCTACTCCTCCATAGAGTCACTTTCATCTTCACTAATAACACGAACCATCTCATCTACAGAAGTAATTCCTTTGAAAACTTTATATAAACAATCTTGACGTAAAGTTGTCATACCTTCGGCAATGGCCACCTTCTTCACACTGGCAGCATCTGATTTCTTTAGGATAAGAGGACGAATGGCATCTGTAATCAATAATAATTCTGAAACAGTTGTTCGACTATCGTATCCGCGGTAATTACATTTAGGACAGCCTTCTGCCTTAAAGATTGTTGCATCATCTGGAATACTGTCAATGTCGACATCTTCCATTTCTTCTTTCGTTATTTCGTGAGGCACTTTACAGGCAGTACAAAGAGTTTGAATAAGTCTTTGGGCCATAACTCCCACTAATGAAGAAGCAATTAAAAAAGGCTGAACACCCATATCAATCAGCCGGTTAGGTGCTGATGAGGCGTCGTTGGTGTGAATTGTAGAGAGAACAAAGTGACCGGTAAGCGAGGCTTCGATGGCCATTTGAGCGGTTTCTAAATCCCGTGTCTCCCCAACCATTATGACATCTGGATCCTGACGAACAATTGAACGAAGGGCCCTTGCAAAGGAGAGATCAATTTTATGATTAACTTGAATTTGGCTCACTCCAGGAATTTCGTATTCCACGGGATCTTCAACCGTAATAATCATTTTATCTGGAGAGTTAATTCTATCTAAACAAGCAAAGAGGGTGGTTGTTTTACCAGAACCAGTTGGACCTGATACATAAAGGACCCCGTGCTTTCTTTTTACTAGATCGTCCATGGCCTCAAGAGTTCTACCGTGAAAACCAAGATCCTCTAGTCTTAAGACTTTAGAGGATTTCTCAAGAACCCTCATAACAATTCGTTCACCTGTTTGCACAGGGACCGTCGAAAGCCTGATATCCACGTCCTTACCGGCCATTTTAATCTGAATACGACCATCTTGAGGTAATCTCTTCTCGGCAATATCAAGTTTTGCCATAACTTTTATACGGGCACTTACAGCGGAGTGGGTTTTAAGAGGTTGTCTTAAAATCTCCGTCATAATCCCGTTAATTCTAAAGCGGTAAACAGTTTCTTTTTCGTAGGGTTCAATATGAATATCGGAAGCGCCTTCTTTAACGGCACGAAAAAGGATTGAGTTCACAAACCTAATAACAGGGGCTTCATCAGCTCCGGCATCAAGAATATCAATGGGTCCGTCTAGATCTAGTGACTCGTCAAATTCATCTTCTAGAGTATCAACGAGGTTACGACTGGCCTTTTCATAGACGCGGTTAATGGCGTCCTGAATCTTTAGGGGCGGAGCCACGATTATTTTTAATTCTTTTTTAAAGATTTCTTGAAGGTCATTGAGAGGGTCAAAATTAAAGGGATCCGTCATGGCCACGGTTACAGAGTTTTCAGTTTCAAGAATGGGGATAATCTCATGATTCTTAGCGTAGTTAATTGGAATAGCTAAAGTCACATTGGGATCAATATCATCTACTTTTAAATCAAGAGTGTAGGGGATATTGATTTGATGACACATAACCTTGATGACATCATGGGGATGAATATAGTTTTTTCTAAGAAGGATCTCACCAATAAGCGAGCCGGTTTCCCTTTGTACTTCAAGGGCCTCTCCAAGCTGCTCTTCAGTTAATTGAGTGTGCTTTAAAAGCAATTCACCAATTTTTTCTTTTTGACCTTCTACTCTTTCTAAAACGTGATCGGATATTTTCAATCTGTCTCCACTATTTCTTTTTGCGTACTGTAGACGCCTTCTTTGTTTTCACTTTATCTAAGATTGTCTTGTAGTCCGGGGCTACATAACTTGAAGCTGGAACTTCTTCATCTAAAAGGTTGATATCGTCATCTTCTTCTAGATCATTATTTTTAATTCCCTTACTATCTGAATTACTTTCCTCGTATCTAGCAGCATCTTCAGCATTATAAAGAGGACCTTTTTCCTGACGATTGGCTTTTTCGTAAAGGCCTTTAACAGTTCCCTTAAAGGAATCTTCATCACCGACAACTTCCTGCAAGTGGACAGCACGTCTGTTTAAAAGATCTTTAACTGTTTTTGCCGCAGCAACTTGCTTAGCGTCTAAGATTTTAGGCGTTAAGAAAAAGAGCAGGTTTACTTTTTCAATAGCATTTCTTGTATTTTTAAAGAGCCAACCGAGAATTGGAATATCACCTAGAAGTGGAACTTTTGATTCAGTTGAAACTTCCTTATCTCTCATTAACCCGCCCATAGCGATAGTATCTCTATCTCTAACAACAACAGTTGTTACAGCAGCTCTTTCAACCGTGGCCACACCGTCTGCACTTACTCCATCTGGAAGAGCACGGTTTGAGAAGTCCTGAATTTTTTGATCGATCTTTAGTTTTACGAATCTTGTTACTTTATTGATTTGAGGAGTGATTTTAAGAGTCAGTCCTACTTTCTGTTGCTTAATAGCAACGGTGGAAGATCCATTCGCCGAATTTGTTCTTTCTGGAGTAGGGATACTTTCACCAACTTCAAATACCGCTTCCGTATTATCGAGGGCCAGAATCTGTGGCGTGGCCAGAACATTTGTATCTGAGTTTGTGGCAATAGCAGTTATTAAGGCGTTAACTGAGTTAATTTGAATTGTGCTACCAGTTCCCGGGTCAAATTCAACTGTTCTACCAACTCCGGCTCCAACGAAGAGACCCCCAAGACTTGTGATATTGTTGGTAAGAAGATTAACTAGGTCTGAAGTACCACCAGTGAAACCAGCTTTTCTCGCATTTCCAGAGCCGTAGGCCCCTAGAATTGAAATACCAAACCCGCGGTTTCTATTGACCTGTGTCTCCATCATAAGACCTTCCACATAAACCTGATCTCTTGGAATATCCAGCTTAGAGATCACTGATTTAACCGTTAAGTAGTCAGTAGGGGAGGCGGTAACAACAAGAGCGTTATTATCCTTATCTGCCGTAATTTTAACTTCATTATTAAAAAGTGAATTATTTTCTGAAGTTGCACCTTTAGAAAAACGACTTGTTTTAGAAGTTGTTTTAGCAGCTGAAACAAGGGAGCTTAAAGTTTTTGCGAGAGTTTCAGAATCCCCATAATTTAAGTAGTAAACATGGATTCTTCCACTATTTGATGCAATACCTTTTACATCAAGTCGATTAATAAGAGCTCTTAATCTTTTAGCTCCGTCAGCGTTGGCCATGGCAATAATAGAATTCGTTCTAGGCTCAGCGATAATCTTACTTATGGTTTCGCCTTTCTTAGCTGCGGATGAGCTTGAAAACTTTTTACTGCTAGAAGAGCCTCCACTTTTTAAGATTTGATCTAAGAGCTTGGCGATCTCTTGAGCAGAAGAGTAACGAACCTTGATAATCTGAAGAGTTTCTTCGTGACCTGGAACATCGATAAACTTGATAAGTCTAACAAGTCTATTAATATTTGAACCTGTATCTTGAACGATAATGGTATTTGTCTGCTTAATGTCGATGATACGACCGTAACGAGACATAAAAGGTCTAAAAGATCTGGTTACTTCCGTTGAATCAATATTTTTTAACGGAAGAATTCTCATCACATAGTTTTCAGTGTCAGGAGTATAGTTACCAGTATAAATCTTTGTAGGGGTATAACGAATATCTCTTGCGTTTACGATCTTATAAAAAGAGCCTGACTTAACAAGAGTATATCCATTTAAGTTTAGGGCCGTAAGATAGGCTTTCCATGCATCACCCACAGTAATCGCCGTAGGAGCAAGAATCGTAATTTTTCCTTTTAGTTCTTTATCAAGAATTAAATTAATTCCTGTTAGTTTTTGCATAAACTTGGTTAAGTCGATTAAGCTCGTGTTTGGGAAATCAAAGCTTGTCACTACCTCAGGACCAAAAGCTGTTTCAGGATTCAGGTTTACATACTTTGGATCTGATGGAGAGTCCGCAGCTGCATTATCACTCCCTCTACCAAAGACATCATCTCCACCTGGTGTAACTTTAACTACGGGAGCAGAGTTCTTCTTTTGGTCGATAAATGCTTTTGTTGAAGTATCTCCTTCCTTTTTATTAAAGCGCGATTTAGATTTATACTTTTTAAACTGTGCGCTCCCCGTGCTTGGAGAAAGGGCGAGAGTTAGGCATAAGCAAAGTGCTGCAGGTCTTAGAAAAGCCAACATAGTTCCATCCTTGAAACAAAGTTCTGATTCAAAATTTTAAAGTGCGTTTAATCGAAGTTGTATTCCTTACTAACTTCTGCACCATTTCTTAATATTCCTAATTCAAAGTGATCAATTTGCCTGATATTTCCAAACAGGGTCATGAGCTCATTGACGTTGGTAATCTTTTTTCCATTTACTGAGTTAACAATATCGTCGTTCTCAATACCTAATTTGGCATAAATACTATTGGGAACGATTTCAGTAATTTTAAAACTTAGTGAGCCATCGGGATTTGTTATCTGAATGGCCCTGGCCTGAGTAAGAACTTCACTAATATTAGAAAGCATCTTCTCTCTTTCATCTTTTTTGATATTGTAAATATTATTATTATTCTTGATGGCCGGATCACCCTTCTTTAAAAGATTCTTACCTTTACTGGGGGAGAGGATGCTTAGAGGAGTCATTTTCTTTAAATTTTTATCGATATTAGCGATGTACTCACAATTTCCTGTCTTTAGATTTTTAAACACCATTTTTTGGCGATCAATTTTTCCAATCTGGGCCATGTCTTTAATTTTTTCGCCCTCTCTTAGATTTAAAACATCCTTTGCATTTCTAATCTGTACTGCGGCGATTGATTTAACGGAATCTTGAAGCACAAGAGTATTTACAAGCTTTATATTTAGCTCAGATTGAATATCCGCTTTAACGCAGACTTTCTTTTCGTCTTTTGGTTTAACTTGATTGGCCTTGCAGCCCAGTGGATCCTTCTTGCATGGATCTTCTGCGATCTCGCCGGGTGCATTGAAGAGGTCTGTTTTAGCCACCGTATTCATTTCTGGCCTGGCCCTATAGGAAATTCGAGGCGGGGCACTTGAACTTAAATTAGTTACTTGAGGGGAGGTTCCCTTTATTGCCAGTGCTGTCATTTTGCCTACTCCATAAGTTGTAAAGGCAAAAAGAAGGGCAAGAAAACCTCTGTGAATTGTAGGTCTAGTTTCAACTGAAAAAATCTTATTATAGATTTCATCCCAGTCCAGTCCTTCAGGCATTTTAAAACGGCTAGGCTTACTAGGAGTGAAAGAAGGTTTGCTTCCTTTTGAGGGAATTATGGATTTAAATTTACTTCCAAGATCAAAAACTTTTTCCTTTAAACTTTTTTTCTGACCCGGAACATGAAACTCACTAAAGTCGCCTTCTTCTTCGTCGAAGTGCATCGGCTCTTCGTCGTCAAAGTCGCCTTCTTCCATCTGGGAGATATCAATCTCTCTAGTTTTTTCAGGCTTTGGCATTTCCATGGGAACTTCAGGAAACTCTTCATCGAGATCTTCCATCTCATCTTCAAGTTCTTCTTTATCTTCTGGAGTCAGGGACATGGGCTGAGCTTCAAAAGGCTCATCTTCCTCATCACCTAAATCAAGAGGTGGCGGAGTAGGGGACTCTAGGGCCTCTAAGATTTCATCCTCATCGGTATCATCTGGAAAGCTTAAGTCTTCTTCGACCTGATCAGCTTCCCCTTCTTCAACTTCTTGAGCCATTACGAAATTTGGATCAGTTCGGTCTTCTAATTCATCTTCGTCGTGATAACGAGCTTCATATTCGTCAGTCTCATCTTCGTAGATATCTTCTTCAATGAGTTCATACTCATCTTCCTCTTTAGAGCTAAAGAGTTTGTTTTTAATTCTCGAGAATAGGGAGTCTTTCTTCTTATTAGTCATTTAAAAATTGTTTGGGTCAAATACAGTAAAAATCTTTTAATATTAAAATTTTAAGTCACATAAACCCAATGCACAAATCATTATTTCGAAAGGTTTTTGCAAAGTCTTTCTGAGTGTTTTTGTCAAGAATCGCAAATCCTGTTTAGGAACAAGTTTTTCTATAAAACTTGTCATTGTGGAGGCATAAATAATGGTGCTAAAATGTCAACTTATTAGAAAGAGCGCTTTAACTTAAGGATGAGAAAATGAGCGAAGATAATAGCAACAAGAATGAGCTAGAGTCCGTTGTAGGCGGGCTTTTCTACGGAGAGGTCGATGAGAATTCCCTCTTTCCTTTCCCAAGATTCAATGATGATCAAGTCGAAATGGCCAAGGCCATGGTGGATGCCGTCGATAAATTCGCCGCCGATAATATAGATTCAGAAAAATTTGATGAGCAGGCTGAAATTCCTGAAGATGTCATTCAAGGTCTTGCGGCCCTAGGCCTTTGCGGACTTGCAGTTCCAGAAGAACTAGGAGGGATGGGTCTTGATTACTCCTTATACTCAAGAGTTTTTGGACAAATTGCTGGAATTGATGGTTCTACGGCCACAATGCTTGGGGCCCATCAATCAATTGGCTATAGGGCACTTATTAATGAAGGCTCAGAAGAACAAAAAGCTAAATGGTTACCAAAGCTAGCAAGCGGTGAAGCGATAGCGGCCTTCTGTTTAACTGAACCAGGTTCAGGTTCAGATGCCTATTCAATTAAAACAAAAGCTGTTGATAACGGTGATGGAACTTTTACCATTACTGGTCAAAAACTTTGGATCACCAATGGTGGGCGAGCAGAGTTTTATTCAGTCTTTTGTAAAACCGATCATGAGGTTGACGGTAAAGTTAAAGAGAAAATTTCTTGTTTTATCGTGGAAAAAGGAACTGAGGGACTAAGTTTCGGAGAAAAAGAAAATAAAATGGGGATCAGAGCTTCTGAAACCCGTGCGGTTTATCTTGATAAAGTGGTCGTTAAAGCAGAAGACATGATTGGTGAACCTGGAAAAGGGTTTAAAATCGCCATGAATGTTCTTAACTCGGGAAGGTTATCCCTTGGCGCCGGCTGTATTGGTGGAATGAAGTCTATTCTTGAGCTTGCTACTGCCCACGCGAAAGGAAGAAAACAATTTAATAGAACCATAACTGAATTTGGTTTGATTCAAGAAAAACTCGCTGATATGGCCGCAAAGATTTATGCCACCGAGTCAGTGGTCTATATGACTACGGGGAATATGTGCAAAGGTCTAAAAGATTACTATTTAGAAACGGCCGTTTGTAAGATTTATGGCTCTGAAAACTTATGGGAAGTGGTTGATACCGGTCTTCAAATCGCGGCCGGTTGTGGCTATATGCGAGAGTATCCGTATGAGCGAATTATGCGTGACTCTAGGATCAATCTTATTTTCGAAGGAACAAATGAAATCTTAAGAGCCTTCCTGGCCCTTTCTGGCGTGAGAGCTCCGGCAGAGCAGATGAAGGAGCTTGGTAAAATTTCTGATCTTCAGGGAGCATTGAACGATCCAATTAAATCACTTGGGGTTCTAACTGATTTTGCTAAAGGAAGACTAAGTAAGATGATGGTTTCTAGGTCTTTGACGAAAGTTCATCCTGACTTAGAAGATTATGCAAATCACTTCTCTTCAATGATGGGCGGATTTGCCATTCAAGTGGAAAACGTTCTTATTAAGTACGGAAAAAATATTATTGAACATGAACTTCCTCAAGGTCGTTTGGCCAATATGGTGATTCAGCTTTATACCATGGCCTGCGTTTTAAGTAGGACAACTTCTATTTTAGAAGATGAAAATATTCCTGAAGATAAGAAGGATTATGTGAAAAAGCTTACTCGTTATATTTGTGCAGATGCCAGAAGAAAATTTGTGGCTGATTTAAAAGGCATGAATAAAAACTTTGATAAGACCATCAAGGCCGTGAGCGATTATGTTTGTGAGTATGATGGTTATGGGCTTGACATCATTGACTACTAAATCAAAAAAGCTTCAATGCGGAGCTTTTTTAGCGCTTCTACTTTTGGGCACCTCTTGTTCTAGCAAGAAAAAAAAGGCAGCTTCCCCGGCCCTAAGGGAGGGAACTGAGCAGTACTCAAAGGCCAGGAAAAAAGAAGAGAGGCATGTTGTCTATGGACCAACTTCCTCTCCAACTCTAAAAGGCTTTGAAAATAAAACTTTAGAGTATGGTCTTCACGGGGAAACAGCTACGGCCCTTTACGCCGTCGATTTTGATAATGATGGATTTACGGATTTAGTAACTCTTCCCCAGCACTATAGTGTCCCAAGATTTTTTAAATTTAACTCTAAAGAGAAAAAGTTTGAAAGGCTTAACTATAATCCATTTCCGGAGATTGTGAGAGGGAGTTTTCTCTCTTTTGCTGATTTTAATCGAGATGGATTTTTAGATGTTCTAGTCGGAACTTTGAATCAAAAAACTGAATTATCCAAATACCCCTTAAGACTTTTTAAAGGTAAAAAATTTAAAGCTAAGGTTAGATATACTGAGGAACAAACCAGACTTCCTGCTGGAATCGTACCTAACTCATCAGTGGCGGTTTTTGATTTTGATTTGGATGGTTGGCTCGATTTGTATCAGGCCAATTGGTATAATGTTAGAGAGAGAAAGCCAAAAGCCGTTCCAGATAGACTCTATAAAGGTAAAACATTTCAATTTAAAGATTATTCGGTTCTTTTAGAAGGGGAGCATGAATATAAAAAATCTTTTAAGCTTTACCCCAATGCTAGACCAAGTTTTGGGGTTTCTCCTTGTGATATTAATCAGGACGGATTTCCAGACTTATTAATCGCAAACTCCAGTGGTTTTGAAAATAAACTTTGGATGAATAGAAGTGATCGTATTAATAAGACGAGAAAGTTTAGAGACTTTGCAAAAGTTAGTGGCGTAGCTTCGGATATTGAAGGAGACCACGATCCACTTGGCGGTGGAAATAGTTTTTATCTGAACTGTGCCGACTACAATAATGATGGTATTTTTGATTTGGCCCTAGGGGAACTTTTTCATAGCTATGATCCAGAAACTAGAGATAGATCAAGTATCTTAACCGGTTCAACTTTTTCTTTTCCTCCAAAATTTATTAGAACTGAATACCATATGGATGATGGTACCGGCTCTTGGAGCCAGGGAGATAGAAGGGCCACTTGGTTTGACTATAATAGGGATGGATTACTGGATTTAATTATAGATAATACTGGCTTTCCACCAAAATCTAGATTAATTCTCTTTAAACAAGAATCAAATCATGCCTTCTCTGATGTAAGTGAAGCCTATGCTATTAACTCCCTAAACCCTTCTGGAACTATTGTTATGGATGTTAACCGTGATGGAAGAATGGATTTTATCACGGGGCAAACGTCGATTCGCAATTCACAGATTAAAGGAAAAATCTATCTCTATGAGAATACTCATGCTTTTGATGGCAATAGGTCAATTCGCTTTCATCTGATTGGTCAAAGATCAAACCGGGCCGCCATTGGAAGTAGTCTTGTATTAAAAACTAAGAACTTTACCTCAAAGCAGTTTGTCTCATTGCAGGAAGGAGGACTTCCTTCTCAAAATGAATCAGGTGTTTTCTTTGGGCTTGGAAAGAATAATAGGCTTGATACCTTAAAAGTTAGGTGGCCACTCTTAAGTAAAAAAGGTTTTCCTATAGAGAAAACTTATTACTTATCTAAGTATAAATTCAAAGAGCATTTAGAATTAACTTTATGTGAGTCCGGAAAGATAATACCAGGCAAAGTTAAAAGCTGTCGTAATTAATCCTTTTGCACCATATCGGCGATCTCTTTGATATGACTCGGCATGGATTTGTAATTTAGAGTTGTCATATAGATCTCAGATTTTGGTAGATTAGGTAAGTCATAGACATTTAAGCTATCGTTCTTTTTTAAGACATGATCAGGAACACAGGCGATCCCGACTCCGGCTCTTACCATATCCATAATCGTAGTAATCGAATCAATTTCCAGTATTGAAGGGGATGATTTCTTACTTAGGCGGTAAAGCATGTCGTTTTCTGAATAAACGATCCACCTCTCTTCATGAAGTTTTTTTCTATTCACTTCATTTTTAGAAATAAGAACCATTTTTTCATCGAAGAGTTTAAGGGATGAGATAAGTTCAGACTGGATATTCTCTGTAGTAAAGATGATATCAAATTTACCATCTTCAATTCCTCTTCTAAGTTCTGGATGATCCTCAATTTTCATATAGATCGAGCGTTCCGTCTTCTTTAAGAATTTTGCTAAGATTGGGGTAAACCAATTTTTTAATAGTCCGTGAAGGATACCAATTCTAATAGGACGAGCATCTTCTTTTTGAAAAATATCTAAAGCAAACTTATCAAACTGCTGAGCTGCTAAAAATAATTCACGTCCCTTATTAGTCAGGAGTACCTTTTTAGAGGAGCGGATAATAAGCTCTTCACCAAGAGATTCTTCGAGTAATTTAATCTGACGACTAACGGCTGATTGAGCAATTTTTAGTGCTTCTGCGGCCTTTGAAAAAGACGCAAATTGAGCGGTAAGGATAAAGGCCTTTATATAACGATAATCCATTTTCTTTCCTAAACTTCCTTGTTTAAAAGAGGAGGAGTTGTCTCTGGCTTTCCTCTCCAAAACTTTCCATGAAAATCTGTTTGGTGGTGATTAACCACGAGAAAGCCCTCGATATTTTCCTCGAAGTCTTGAATATAGTCCACTGTCATTTCACGGGTATAATAGGCCGCAAAAGGATCGACTAAAACTTTTAATTCTGGAGCATTAAAAACGGAAACTAAAAAGTCGTCTTCTAATCGCTCGGTAAAACCTACATTATAAGAAAAGCCATCACAGCCTTTTGTGGCCACAACCAAACGTAGAAACTTTCCCTCTAGGGTGTAGTCATTTTCTAAAATAAGTTTTAGCTGCGAGACAGCAGAGTCCGTGAACTCCACAATAGGTGCTTTTACTTTAGATTTGTCGATACGGTTTGGGTTAGTGGTCATATCTTTAAAAATGCGTTAGCTTCTTGATTTTTAAGGTTAAGTTCGAATAGGCTATGTAGCCAATATTGAGCTTAATGACAAGTGTTATATAAGGAAATTAGATGAAACTCCATTACTCTATCTCGATTGATAACCCCGACTCTCACTTAGTAAAAGTGAGTATAACCGGTGAAAAACCCGCTTCTGAGAAGGAATTAAACTTCTTTTTACCTTCATGGAGTCCCGGCTCGTACCTTATGAGAGAGTATGGTCGAAATATTCGTTGGGTTACGGCGCAGACCAGCAATGGAGAAGTTCTTTATCATGAACAAACCACCAAATCTGAGTACTGTATAAACTGGGATAAGTCAGACTTAAAACAAGAAGATAATAAGTTCAATTTTACTTATGAGATATATTGCCACGAGTTAACAGTTCGAACTTCACATGTAGATAATAGCCACGCTTTTTTACATGGGCCAAGTTACCTTATGGGAGTTCATAACCATGAAATAAAAGACCCGGAAATTAGTATAAAATTTCCCGCCCTTTGGTCAAAGCTTACAACAGGGCTAAAGGATATTTCAGAAAGTAGGGAAGTCTTTCATTATACGGCAGATAATTACGATACCCTTATAGATGCACCTATTGAAATTGGATGCCATGAAACCGATGGTTTTATGCACGATGGAAAAGAGCATCACTTGGCCTTCTATGGAAACCTACTTCCTCATAACGAAGACTTTAAAAAGGATATTAAAAAAATAGTAGAGGTTGTAAGCGCTCATTTTTCTTCAATCCCTTATGAGGACTATACTTTTATTAGTCACTTTGTCCCCGGGAAGTTTGGAGGTCTTGAGCATTTGAACTCAACGGCTCTTCAGTACTGTTCAATGGGTCTGCAAAATAGAAAAGGTTATCTTCAGTGGCTGGCCCTAGTGGCCCATGAGTATTTTCATACTTGGAATGTTAAAAGAATTCGCCCAAGAGAGCTTGGACCTTTTGATTATGTAAATGAAAACTACACGAGGATGCATTGGTTAACCGAAGGGCTAACTTCATTTATGGATGAGGTTCTGGTGTATCGCGCTGGACTATGTACTTTAGAGGAATATCTTGAAATGCAGGTGGGGAATCTTAACCGCTACTTAAGCACACCAGGAAGAAAATTTCATAGTTTAGAAGATAGCTCTTTTAACGCTTGGATTAAACTTTATAGACCAGATGAGAACTCACTTAACTCTTCAGTTAGCTACTATAACAAGGGTGGAATAGTCTTTTGGTGTTTAAACGCTTTATTAAAACAAAAAGGTAAGCAGATTGATGATCTACTCGATCTACTTTGGAAGTCTTACTTAGACCGCCCAGAGCTTGGAGTGGATGCCGATGAAGTTTACTCTATGGTAAAAGAAGTTGGTGGTGAGGATGTCTTAAATAAATTTCAAACTTGGATTCAAACCACTGAGGAAATTGACCTAGAAACAATCTTTAAAGATTCAGGTTTTGAGTTTGAATATGAAACAGATGAAAAGCCTTGGCTTGGCTTTAGACCAGACTATCAGGGAGACCGTGTTTTTATTAAAGACGTGGCCCTCGATAGCCCTGCTTTTAAAGCGGGACTTAATGCTGGGGACGAGCTAATTGCCGTAAACAATATGCGTGTGGTTAAGGACCGTTTTGATGATCATCAAAAGTATCTCTTTAAAGATAAGTCTTATACATTTACGGTTAGCCGTCTTGAGAACTTGGTGGAGGTAGAGCTTGTTCCTGAAACCACTCCTAGAACCATAAAGAAAATTAAGATAGCTGACTCTGAAAAAGCTAATCATACTTTGGTTAAAAAATGAGTGATAAAGTCGTAGACCATAATAAAAAGGCCTGGGACCTAAATGTGGAAATGGGAATTAGGTGGTCTACAATTGTTTCTGAAGAAGAGATCAAGAAGGCAAGGGCGGGAAACCCCCGTATTATTATGACTCCCACAAAAGCTGTACCTCTAGAGTGGTTAGGGGAGCTAGGCGGAAAAAAAGTTTTAGGTCTAGCTAGTGGTGGTGGTCAACAGGGGCCACTTCTTGCTGCTGCAGGAGCTATAGTTTCCATTGCCGACCTTTCCCCAAAGCAGCTTGAGCAAGATAAAAAAGCAGCCAAGCAATACGATTTAAATATTAAAACTGTTGAAACTTCGGCCTGTGATTTATCAATGTTTACAGACTCTAGTTTTGATTTGATCATAAACCCAGTTTCAAATTGTTTCTTTGAAAAGCTTGAGCCGGTTTGGGATGAGTGTGCTCGCGTGCTAAGGCCGGGCGGAAGATTAATCTACGGGTTTAATAATCCGGTTTCTTATTTATTTGATTACGACTTAGCAAATTTTAAAGATCAGTTTCATTTAAAATACTCTCAGCCCTATTCTGATTTAAAAAGTCTCAGTGATGAGGAAAAGAAAAAGTTTCTTGCAACAGAGAATCCCCTCGAGTTTGGTCATAGCCTTGATTCTCAAATTGGTGAGCTTTTAAAAAGAGGTTTTTTAATGGCCGGGCTCTATGAAGATTATTGGGACTTAGAAGATGAGGCCTTGAATAAGTACTTTCCTCAGTTCATTACCGCCTATATGATCAAACAGTAGTTTTTTCTTCTAGTGATTCGTAATTGTCATTTAAGTCTTGAACTTGCGCATGAAGAGCGTCGATCTGGGGATCAATTTTGGCAGCCAGCTTATCTTTCTCACTAAGGACGTAAGCAATTTTTTCTTCAAGCTGGGCGATCTTAGCCTTATGTTTTTCAACGAGATCTGCAATCTCTTTTGCCTTTTCATCGTATTTTGAAAGCTTTTCTTCTTTTATATTGTAGGCGTCGGCGATTTTATTTTCTAAGACTTGAACTTTTTTTCTTATGATCATCCTTGGGTGGTGACCCTTCATGAAAACTAAGGTTTTGTTTTTAATTTCATTATAAATATTTTCGTTTTCAATATTTGTTTTAATAGACTCTAAAATATCGTCTCTGGTTTGAACCTTAAAAATATTCTCATCGAGATAGATTATGATTTGTCTTCCGAAGATGACCACATCAAAACATTTGAGTTGAATGGGAGTGTTGGCCTCAATTTCTTTTTCATTTAAGTAAGTGCTGTTTCTACTTTCAAGATCTTTTATAAAACACTTTCCATCTACAATGGAAAATTCACAATGAGCGCCAGAAAGCTCAGCGTCTTCGTACTGAAACTGCCCTTGGTTTCGTCCGCAAGTGACAATATCTTCATCAAAAGGCCAACAGGTATTGGCGAAGATATCCCAATAAAAATGTGTCCAAGGTTTAACCTTAGCTTCCTCATCACCCATAAAAAGTATTATAGACCAAGATAGCCCATGTAAATAGCTGAAAATATAGGCTTTATTAGGAGGTTATTTTTTTAAAGAGGTTAAAGATTTCAAGCGATTATACCGAATAGTGGAGTAGAAAACTTTAGAATATGGAAATCAAAACAGAGACTTATATTCTTCGCTTACCCAATATGATGTTAAAAACATTTAGCGGTGTGGCCGTGCAAGATCTTCTCAATACAAAAGAGTTAGATCCCTACGACTTTGTCTTTGTGACTAGTCTTAGGCAGTGGAAAAGACCAGCTGATCTTAGCGACGTCTTTCAAATTCCTCTCGATGCTATTGAAAAGGATTTTGAAAAACCCAGCTTTAATCCACCACCACAACCTTCAAAGCCCGTGGCAAATGAAGATGTTCAAAAATTAAAAAATAAAATTGATGAGCTAACAAAAAGTCTTGAGCAAAAAGAGTCAGTTGTTAACGTTTTAAAGGAGACCAGGGCAAAACTTCAAAAAGACTTTTATAAGATTGTTTCAGAAAAAGATGAGCTTAAATTAGACCTTGATGAACAGGCTAAAGTTGAAGACGACCTCAGAACAGATTTAATAAATGCAAATCTTGAAATTGAAGAGTTAACTGAGCAAATTCAAAATTTAGAAAAGCAAGTCGATGACCTGTTAAATATCAAAGACGAACTTTTAGAGATTAAGTCCGAGCTTGATCAGAAATATCAAAGTCTCGCCGAAGAACTTACTGATAAAGAGAGGAGCTTTGAGTCCTATCGGAGTGACAATCTTGCTCTAGAAGAAAGGCTTGAGGAGCTTGAGGCGGAAAATAAAAAGCTGCTCAAAAAACAAAGTATCTACCGAGATTATGTAAAAAATGAAAAGAAAAGGGCCGATACTTTTGAGACCAATATAGGCAAACTTAATGAAGGTATAATCAAGCTTAAGTCGTTAAGAAAAAAAGATCAGATTACGATTCAAAATCTAGAAGACTATAAGAAAACTCAGTCTACAAAAGAGGCTAGAGAATTAAATCAGCTAATTGGTGATTCTTTTGAAATAGATAATAATCCCCATTGGTATATTGAAATGGATGGAGAAGTTAAGGGACCTTTTAGTTTTCACGATATGAAGTCCCTGCAAAAATACGGAAAGATTCATAATGAAACACCTGTAAAAAAGAGTCATGATCCCTTTTGGACTAGCGCTGGAAGAGATTTTGAATTGACCGCTAATCTTATTACCCACTCTGAAGTTGTTGGGGGAAAAGAAGTCTTTCGCTACTTTGTAAACAGAGCAGATTATAGAGCTCCCTTTCATGGAGCCGCTGTAATTCAAATCGATGGTCGAGAGTACACTGGTTTTTGTACCAGTCTTTCTTCGGGAGGGGCCTTTATTGAGCTAGCGGCCCTAGAAGATGAAATGATCCATCAAGGGGAGATGGCCCAGCTTCGAATTAATGCCGGTACCCTTTCTGAAGATCTTGAGGCCTCAGTAATTATGAGAAATTTCAGTAGAGAAAAACCCTGTGGAATTGGGCTTCAGTTTCAATCTCTTGATGACGAGCAGCGCAACGTCATACTTTCCTATGTTTCCTCTTACTTAGAGAATATTAAAAAGACAGCTTAGTTCTTGATGAATGGAGTCAGTCGCGATATAAATCGCACATATGACAAAGCTATTAAGCACTGCGAAAATATTTCTTTTGTTTTCAATACTTACGCCTCTAATTTCTGAAGCGGGGATTACTAAATTACCTATAATTTCTATTTCTGGTAAGGCCTGTGATCATAATGAAAGAGTCAGCGCTACGATTAGGGTAGAAGCCGCTCGCTACGCCCCGGCTTACTGTCATAGCGAAGTTCAAATGCCAGATCGCACCGTTCGTTACCCACACTCATTTTCCTTATATGGGGTAACAGTCACAGACTACTACTCAAGTTTTTCTCTGACGTTAGATGTAATGGAAGGTCTAAAAGAGCGTATCTATAGCTATCACCCTAATGGTGTTAATTTTGATGGAACTCAGATTTCGACGTTAAATTATTTCAAGAACTGTAATTTTCAAATCAAAGAGCTAACTCTCTACACTCAGGAAACCACTCTTGTGGTGAGAGATTCTTTCTATAATCGATTAGAAAATATGTTTAAGGTTCCCCAAGGGACCACCACGACAGAAGACTATTCATTTAATAGATCTTCAGATCGTATTCGCCTAAAAGTCTTTGTCTTTAAAGGCGAGTAATTATTTTAGGTTAGTATTGTCGATTCAAAGTTTCTAAGGGAATATTTAGAGACTTTATAATTTGGAGGCGGGATGTATCCCCATGAAGTTCAGGCCCTAATGGCCAAACTTATATTCTTCATTTTTGCCTTAACTCTTCTTTGTATGGGTAGAGTGAACGCAAAGACCATCGACACTTATGTGTCGGTTCAAAAGACCCCTTTGGTAAAGTCAGTTTTGCATTAGTCTGAACTAATGTAATTAATTAGGTTAAATTTATAGACAACATTAGAAAATTCGGACTAGAATTTTCATATTAGCTAGTAACAACGTATTTTTTTTGGGGGATACAAAGTCATGGCCACAGTAGAGACTAGAGATAACGCAAGGCGTTCTGCAGTTCAAAGAGAAGAAAGATTTATCGACCGACCACTTAAAGAAGATGGTCAGTACAAAAGAATCAGTGAGTATTATGGAGAGCTTGTTTTTGATCTTCAAACAACTGATCGTCTTCCGGATGCTATTAAAAAAGAAGTTCTCGAATGTACCACTCAAAAGAGACAATTAAATAGAGAAACTGTTGAAGTTATTGCCAACGCCGCAACTGAATGGGCCCTTTCCCATGGCGCCACTCATTTTTGTCATTGGTTCCAACCACTGACTGGTGGAACGGCCGAAAAGCAAGATTCCTTTTTAGACCTAAAAAATGGTGCACCTATTGAAAGACTTTCAGCCTCTCAATTAATTCAAGGTGAGCCTGATGCTTCTTCTTTTCCAAACGGTGGCTCAAGATCCACTTTTGAGGCCAGAGGTTATACTTCTTGGGATTTAAGTTCACCCATGTTCTTGGTTGAAGGTATTAACGGAATGACTCTTTGTATTCCAACGGCCTTTGTTTCATATACTGGGGAAGCCCTCGATATGAAGACCCCACTTTTAAGATCAGTGACTAAGCTTTCTGAAGTGGCCACAAAGTTTTTAAACTTAGCCGGTCATGCGGAAACTAAAAATGTAACTGTTACTTGTGGTTGTGAGCAGGAATATTTTCTTGTCGATAAGTCTTATTTTTACGCCAGACCAGACCTTGTTCAAACTGGGCGTACTCTATTTGGAAAAGCCGCTTCAAAGCATCAGCAATTAGATGATCACTATTTTGGTTTTATTCCAGCGCGAGTAATGTCTTTTATGCAGGAGCTTGATCTTGAGCTTCACCGTTTAGGAATTCCTGCAAAGACCAGACATAATGAAGTTGCTCCAGGGCAATTTGAATTAGCTCCAATATTTAAAGAGGCCAATGTCTCTTCTGATAATAATCAAATGATGATGGCCCTAATTAAGCAAATTGCGGCTAAGCATGATTTTGTGGCCCTTCTTCATGAAAAGCCTTTTGCTGGAATTAACGGTTCAGGAAAGCATACCAATTGGTCCATGGCCGATAATACGGGAATTAATATGCTTGAGCCTGGTAATGAGCCTCAGCAAAATATGAGATTCCTGGCCACTGTGGCTATGGTTTGTGAGGCGGTTCATCGTCATGCAGCTCCTTTAAGAGCAGCTATCGCTTCAGCTGGAAATGATCATAGACTTGGGGCCAATGAAGCTCCTCCATCAATTATTTCAGTATTCCTAGGGGATACGATTAATGCGATTTTTGAATCAATTAGAGAAGGTAAAACTTATACTCCTTCAGGAGACTCTCTTCTTGATTTAGGAGCGAAGCAATTATCCCAACTTTTAAAAGATAATACGGATAGAAATAGAACTTCTCCTTTTGCCTTTACGGGAAATAAATTTGAATTTCGCGCCGTTGGCTCATCAGCTTCAGTAAGTTTTCCTACGGCCGTGCTTAATGCCGCCGTTGCGGATGTTATGAATGAGTCTAATGGCCTTATTGAAAAAGACTTAGCAGCTGGTAAATCAATCGATGAAGCTCTATTGGCCATTACAAAAAAATGGGCCACGAATGCGGAACCATGTATCTTTAATGGCGACGGTTACTCTGATGACTGGGTTAAAGAAGCCGATAAAAGAGGACTTCCTAATTTAAGAAATAGCGCCCAGGCCCTAGGTGTTTTAGCAGATACTAAACAGATGGCCTTTCTTTCTGAGCAAGGAGTGATGAGCTCTGCAGAGCTTGAGATGCGCTACAATGTTCTTCTTGAGAGATATATCACTCTTAGAGAAATTGAATTCACAACTCTTCAAGATATGATTAATCAAAATGTATTACCAAGTGCCATCGACTATAAATTAAAGTTAGGGCAGGTGATTATGAATCAAAAATCCGCAGGACTTGAATGCTCTGTGGAAGTAGAGCTTTATAAGAAGATTAATTTTGCCATGGAGTCCTTAAGCTCTCAGCTTAATATCTTTAAAAACGGCTTTGATAGCTTAGAGCATGAGGAGCAAAAGAGAGCTGAGACAATCGCCGAAACTCTTTATCCTCTTTCTGAAGAGCTTGGTGAGCACTGTGCAAATTTAGAGGGACTTATCCCGGATAATATTTGGACTCTGCCTAAATACTACGAAATGCTTCACAATAAATAAGAAGAGAGGGCCTTAGGGCCCTTTTTTTTACTTAATAATTCCAAGCATGATTATGAGGGTACAGATCAAACCTAACCCCCACTTGAATTCCTTTCGTAAAGCTTCTAAGTCGGATCGCAAAGCCTCTAAGTCAGCTCGCAGAGCCTCGATCTCCAAATGAATATTGATAATTTTATCTTTAGATTCACTCACTATGTCCAACCAATAGTTTTCAATTAATTTTTTTTCAATCATTGCTTCCTCATTATTTTAAGAGTCCAATTGATGGATTGCAATTTCAGAAATGAAAAAGAATATTAATCTAATGAAATTATTAGTTATGACAAAGATAGAAGTTCAAAAAATGAACCTGGGCGGGTTTATTCATTCTACATTTTTATTAAATCAGAAATAACTTCACCGTAGTTTTTAGCCACTTTAGAATTCTTTAAAACACCTAATTGAGATAATTTTTTATGAAATTCCTTTAACTGATAAGGGGGGATGCTTGGTAAGAGGTGATGCTCTAAATGATAATTAACATAGTTTGGGGCCACCGTAAGTCTCTCTAGGGGATTTGCGATAGTTGTTCTTGTATTCACAAGAGGATTAAGATCATTTGAGTCGATAGGAGAGCCATGTTCCGCTGCATTTCTGATTCTGCTAAAGACCATATAAAAACTTAGGTAGGCAAACCAAAATAAAAAGTAATGGAGGCCTAAAAAATAAAAGGCGATGGTGTGAATTAAAAGACTAGGCCAAAGATTTACCACTAAGTTTTTTAGTTGGGAGAAAAGGCTAATTTCTAAGGTTTTTGATCCATCATAAGATAGTTGATACTTAACTGTTCCTGCGTTCATTTTGATGATGAGGTAAAGAACTTTAATTCCTGTAAGGCCAAGTAGGTCTCTTAACATCTTTCTCATAAAGCTGGCCTTACTGACGGGATAGTTGATGTAATTTGGTCTATCGGGATCGGAATCACTTCCGGCAGTCTTATGATGTTCTAGATGATAAGTTCTATAGCGGTCGAGGTCGGCAAAAACTGGGGCAGCACAAAACCATTTTCCAAAAAAACGATTCATCCACTTGGTTTTAAAAAAACCATCATGGCAACAGTCGTGCATTAATATGGCCAAGCCTAATTGCCTACCGGCTAAGACGATGGCCGATAAAATCCAGACCCACCATTCTGGAAAAAGCTTAATCGCCACAAAACATGAAGCGATTAATAACCAATTAAAAATAAGGATTAAACTGGCCTTAAGATCTGACTTTTTTAATAAGTTTTGAAGCTCTTCTCTTGGCAGCCGTTCTAAAACTTCACTCGTTTTCATACTAAGAATATAACATATTTTAGGTAATTTTTTCTTATAGATATTAATCTTTAAAACTGACTTAGTTTATGAGTAGTCTTAAAAGGTAGGACTATCCTACTTTTTACATAATACTAATTCATGATACTATTATCTTTATGGTAGATATGTTTGAAGCCAATTTTATTTTTTTGAGTAACGATGAAGTCTTAGTTAATCAATATAGTTTTTCATTGGAAAGTAGAGATAAAGCTGTGTTAAAACAAAATCTTGAAATAAAAAGCTCGTTTCTCGATCAATATATTAATACTATCAAGGAGGGAAACTGTTCATTGGTTATTAATCCTCGTATACCAAATTTGGCTAAAACGGCTATTGCTAAAAAGGTAGAAGAGGTTCAATCTGATCTACAATGTGGCCATATTGTATGCTCAAGTGGGACAACTTCAAAAATAAGTATGCCTAAAGCCTTTTACTTTCAAATTGAAAAGGTCATCGGAAATGCTAAAGCTCATAATAGATCTTTGAATTTGGAAAATAATATTAATATTCTTTTCCCACTACCCCTTACTCATAGCTTTGGAATTGTTGTTGGAGTATGGGGAAGTCTTCTAGCAAAAAGTAAAACCTACATTTTGAATCAAGGCTTTTCGGTTAGTCAGCTATTTGACGCGATCAGATTATATAGAATAGATTTACTTTATCTAACTCCAAGTTTAGTTAGACAGATTATTAAGTTTTCTAGTCGATATAAAAAAGAAATTATTTCTCCTAAAAAAATTAGTATCGGCTCATCTTCTCTTTTCTATGAAGACATTGTTTCTTTAAGAAAATTGTTCCCTGATGCAGAACTGTACTATACATATGGTTTAACCGAAATGGGCCCTCGTGTTAGCACCTATAGAGTGGAGGATAATGATAGGACATCTGGACCACTCCCCATAGGGGAACCTCTTGAAGGCGTTTCTCTCAAAGGTGATAGTGAGCTTAAAGTAAGTTCCAAATATTGTTCGAGAATCTTTGAGGGAAGTTATTATGATACTCAAGACTCGATTGTGAAAATAGGTTCCGAAATATTTCTTAAGGGAAGAAAAGATGACACTATTATATATCAAGGAATAAATATTTATCCTCATGAAGTCGAGGCTCTGATGGTAAATGTTGGTGGTGTTAAAGAGGCTGTACTAATTGGGAGTGACTCAATTCTTCACGGGCAAGTGCCAATTTTAGTTGTTAATGGGGAACTTGAACCTAATGAAATCTTTGAACATCTAAAGCAGTATTTACCGGAAACACATATACCCAAAAAAATACTGTATGTAGATGATTTTCCTAAAACTAGTTTAGGTAAAATACGAAAAAATCTTCTTAAGTCCATCTTGAAACTATAGTTTCCGTTCTTTTATAAATCAGATCCCAAATCCCAGTACCGAAACCGGCAATATGATTAGTTATTTTTACATTCTTAAGGTCTCTTAATTGACCTTCCTTGGGGTATGGTTCAGGGACGGTTACATCTGTATGGTAAAAAGAATTAGGGTTTTCTTTAAAGAATTTGAGGAGATCTTCTTCTTTAAAAAGCTCACCACGTGCAGTATTAAGAAGGAAAACATCTGATTTGAGATGATCGAAAAATACATTTTTTTTAAATAATTCGATAGTTTCCCGATTTAGGCTTACAGTAGGTATAATAATATCAGAGTTTTTTATAGCATCTTGGTACTGTTCATAGCCAATTTCATGATCGCCTTGAGGTAACCTCGTAACACATTTTGCACCTTGACCTTTTAAGTTGTCTAGCAAGAGTTTACCGATTGTACCTTTTCCTATAATAAGAATATTTTTTTTATTTATTTTTTCCAGTGCAGATAGAATGTACTCAACGACAAAAGGAGCATTTATTCCGGTTATACTATGTAAAACAAAAGATTGTTTTTTAAAGCTTTCTGGAGTTTGAGAGGAAAAAAGAAGGACCTCTTTAAGTTTAGTATTTTTTTTTATAAAGACTTTAGGGAATGACCAACCGAGAATATAGCTCACATCTTGTAATTCAGACTTTAGTTGATGAGGTTCTTCGATAATCCTAAAATCAAACTCTTTGAATTTGTTTTTTAGTTTCTCTATAAAAAAGAAGGGGATCTTTGTTTTAGGATTTTTGTTAAGGTTTACAAGAGCAATCGAGATCAATTTGATTTTTCCATGTAAGTTAATATATCTTGTATCGTTCTCCATTGGGCAGCATCACTTTCATCTTTATCTATATTGAAATGGTCTTGGATTTCGTAAAAAATAGTAACTCTAGTTAATGAATCAATTCCCAAATCATCATAAATAGAGTTTTGAGATTGAATATTATCAATTTCAACTCTCAAAAAAAGATCGTCTATATTGTTAAGAATCTGTTTTAAGATGTCGATTGTGGTAATTTAAATATCCTCGGTTGAGATTAGGTTTTCTAATTCAATAAAAAAATAATTTATAAAGCAAGAACCAAAAAAAATAACGGCAGTCGTTTCTAAGATTTCTTCAGTGAACTGGTGGTTAATACTTCTCATTAACTCCGATTGGCTTAATAGAGAATCATCTCTAACTACTGGGCTTGTGGCATCGGTTATGACGCTGATGAAGGCTAAAGTAAGTGCAGATGTAAAGAGTATTATACTTAACTTACTCTTTTTAATTTTTATATAAATGAAACGGGAGATCGCTAATCCAAATATTGCAATTAAAATATGTAAAAAATCCCCAGCACCAATACCTGAAATATTTGTTCCTATTTCATTGGGGATGAAAAAATTTTCTCTAAGCTTTTCATGTATTTGAAATTTTTCATCTAATGACAGAAAAATGAAGCCTACACCTAGGAACCCCATTATGTAGCGTTGAGTTATTTCTTTTACAGGATTAGAAAGCTCAGTTAATAGAAAAGACAAAATGCAGACAAGTCCCGTAATAATTAGGTTAACACTAGAGAGCCAAGTTAAGTGGGAGTACTCATAATTTATATGTTCCCAGTATTTCGGCCATTTACTAATTATAAAGAATAAAATCATAATTATATTTATAAAAATAAAGGTAAAGCTAGAAAGAGTTCTAATTCGTGTAAGTTTAGGGTTAATTTTTATTCCTTTTTAAAAGATAATAGGTTTAAGAATATTATACTTTATTCCTGGCAAAAGGTTAAAAATTGAAATTGAATCCTCAGCAAAATCGTCTCTTTCTTTTTGAGCAAAAAAGAATCAAGGGAGGGGCCTTCTCAATCCCTATCAAAGTAAGTTTTTCAGAAAATCTGTGTGTCGATTTACTGAGCGAATCCCTCGGTTACCTTGTCGAGCGTCATATTAATCTAAGATCAGCATTTGAGCAACCTCAGTCGATACCGCATCTAACCTTAAGTTCACACCCCTTAAATATTGAAGTTAGGGAAGAAGCAATAGAATTAAAAATTGATGAATTCGTCAAAGACGACGCTAGAAGAGGGTTTGATATCTTAAATGGACCCCTCTACAGATTTTTTATTTTCCAAGGTATTAAAAGAACTATTCTTTATCTTAACTTCCACCATTTAATATGGGATGGGTCTTCGACAAGTGTATTTTTGAACGAGCTAAATATAGTCTATTCATCTCTTAAGAAAAATGAAGTACCACGTCTTAAAAATCTTGATAGCGGTAGGTATGAGAATTACAGAAAGCGGTTGCGGAAGTTCAGTGAAGACTGGGGGGAGAGTTTTAAACAAAAGTTAATGGATTTTTATAATCCGTTAGGAGTTTTAGAGCTTCCAGTTGACTATATAAGACCTAAAGAATTTTCTCATCACGGTGAAATGACTGAATTTGAACTATCTGGAGAGCTCTATGAAAATATTCTAAATATTTGTTCATCGTATAATATTAATCCTTATAGTTTTTTTTCATCTTGTTTTTCATTGTTGCTGTACCGTTATTCTCGACAAGAAACTTTTTATCAAGGTACACCTTTACTTGGTCGTTTTTCGCGAGAAGATATTAATTCGACAGGATTTTATGTTCAGACTGGTCTAATACCTTGTGAGGTTAAAGAAAATAAATCCATAAAAAACTTTTTAACAAGTCATCACGATAATATTATAAAGGCACAACATTTTAAGCGCTTTCCAATTGAGGAACTATTTAGAATTGTTGATTCGGATTTTGACCAATCTCGAACACAAGGCTATCAATGCTTTTTTATGTATCAAGACTTCTCCAATAAAAAAATGGAGGTCGATGGAATATCTTATGAAAGAAAACATTTAGACTCTGGTATTGCACACAGCGATTTAGATTTATGGATAGCTCTTTATAGAAACAAGATCTCCGGAGGGTTTCATTTCCCAATATGTCTCTTTAAAAAAAGCTCCATTGAGCTAATTCAGCAAGAGTTTCTTAGTATAGTCAATTTTGTAGTGGAAAATGAAAATTCTTCTGTAGGCGACATTCCCATATCTAAGGAACATAAAAAAAGAATCAAGAACGAGTTCATTAATATAAATAATGAGAGATCAGATAGCTTATTGGTTCATTTTCGAAAAAAAGTTCTTGAATACCCCCAAAAAGTTGCAGTTAAATCGACTTTTAAATCTTTAACTTATGAAGAACTGGATATTTTATCAAATCGATTTTCTCATTTTTTATTTTCTATAGGAGTTCAAAATGGAGATCTTATTGCAGTCTCTGTCGAACGAACGGCAGATTTATTGATTGCTCTTTTAGGAATTCTTAAGGCCGACTGTTGCTATCTTCCGATTGACAGTAAATTTCCTAAGGATCGAATTGCGTACATGATGGAACATTCGGGTGCTAAAAAAATCGTAGTAGATGATCAAACAAAAGATTCCTTTAAAAATGTTGAACTTGTAAATCTGCAGAGTTTTTTAAATGAGAGTAATCAATTTGATCAAGGAGAAGTTGATTTTAAATCAAATGGTGATCAGTCGGCATATATAATTTATACTTCGGGGTCTACCGGTAAACCAAAAGGTGTGGAAATTAGCATTCGTGCAATGTCCAATTTTTTATTGTCGATGAAGAATGAGCCTGGGATGAAGGCCGGAGATACATTATGTGCTGTAACTACTTTATCGTTTGATATCTCGGTTCTTGAACTTTTCCTTCCTATCATATGTGGGGGAACGGTGTTTATCGCTAGTTCAGAAGAGGCAAAAAACTCTCAAATACTTTCTAGAATACTTATTGACCACCAAATTACAATTATGCAGGCAACTCCTATTACTTGGAGACTTCTCTTTAATTCTGGTTGGGATGGAATGAACACTATTAAGGTACTTTGCGGTGGAGAAAAGGTACCAAGTGATTTAGCTAAAGAATTAGCACGGAGTTGTCATAGTTTATGGAATATGTATGGACCAACCGAGACGACTGTTTGGTCGACTTGCAAAGAGCTTAAAGATGATAATGAGTTGATTAGTATTGGTTACCCAATCAGAGAAACTAGCATTCATATACTAGACAGTAAGAAGAATTATGTACCCATCGGAGCCATTGGGGAAATTTACATTGGTGGAGCAGGTCTTGCCAAAGGATATTTACACCAAAAAGATTTAACAGAGGAGCGATTTGTAACCATTGAAGGTGAGCGATATTATCGAACTGGTGATCAAGGTCGACTTACGTCTTGGAACGAGATACTGTGTTTGGGGAGACTCGACCATCAAGTGAAAATTCGTGGCCATCGAATTGAATTAGGGGAGATAGAGTATCAGTTAAGTCAAATTAATCAGGTAAAGCAATCCGTTGTGGTGATAAGAGAAGATGTCCCCGGAGATAAAAAACTTGTAGCCTATTTCACTTTAAAAGAAAAAATTACTGAAACTAAAATAAAAGATTCGATTCTGAATAGTCTTCCTCCATATATGTTACCTGAGCTTTTTGTGACCTTAGATGAAATGCCTCTCACACCTAATGGTAAAGTAGATCAAAAAAACCTACCTTCTCCTTATCGAAATAGAGAAGTTGTTGATGAAAATTTGACACTTGCTGAAACTGATACTGAAAAGAAAATAGCTGAAATTTGGAAAAGGGAATTGAGGATTCCGAATGTTTATAAAGAAGATAATTTCTTTAATATTGGAGGTAATTCCCTTATTGCAGCAAGCGTGTTTCATAAGATGTCATTGTCTTTTAAATGTAATCTTGAGCTAGCATTACTATTTGAATTTCCTAATTTAACTCTGTTGGCGAATGAGATTGATGCATTAAAGAAAGGAAAGCAAAGAAAGTTTAGTAATATTATACGACTTAACAAAGGAACTAATGGGAAAAATTTGTTTTTCTTTCATGCGATAGGAGGAAATACACTTAATTATCGTATATTTCTAGACCAAGTCATGGATTATAATTGCTATGGAGTACAGTCCGATGGAGTCGACGGTTTAAATTTACAAAGAAATTCTGTCGAAACGATGGCTGAAAGCTATGTGAGACAAATATTGAAGGTTGACGCAGATGGGCCTTATCACCTCATAGGGGGAAGTCTTGGAGGTCTCTTGGCTTTTGAAGTTGCTAGACTTTTGAGAAATAGAAGAAAGGAGATTAGTTCTTTAATAATGTTTGATACGGCGGTTCCACAGAGAAAACGTTCGAAGATAGATCAGATTAGTCGACAAGAAAAAAATAGTTTTAGAACTTTTGGTTTCGACCAAATTCGAAGAAGAATTTTAAGTATAATCAATTTTGTCTATCGCCAATTTAATTTGCCAGTTCCAATTTCCCTTAGAGTACCTTTGCTTGAGTTTTATAATTTTTTAGCATTGAAGCGCTTTAGACCAAAAGATTATGACGGAGACATATATATGATTAGAATTCCGATAAAGGAGAAAGGGATTTATGCGCGAAAAGATTTAGGATGGGGAGATTATGTTCATGGAAAAATTGAAGCAGACTATATAGATGCTCCTCATGAGGAGTTTATTGAGTCTCCAGAAGTCGCAAAGGTTTTTGGAGAATACTTGAAAAGACGTTTTTAATTCAACGTTTTAAGAATAGATCAGAATTAATAACTTAGAATGCCTAAGTTCCTAGGGGAGAGCTCTTCATTAAAAACTTGAAGGAGCTCCGTCCTGTGACCGAGTTCCTCTAGATAGAGGCAGCGGTCTAAGAGAATGGTCAGCTCGACGGCGCGGCCAAGTTGCCATCTGATAATATTGGCAAGGAACATATGCCTTACTTTTTTCTTAACTTCATTATTTTGATAAAAATCTTCAAGCTCTTTTGAGGTGGGAAGCTGGTCTATATTTTGGCCTTTAAGTTTTAAAAGGGCGTAGTCTGAAAAATTCCCCCAATAGACTCTTGCAGGGGCTTCTCCGAGAGTTTGAAATTCAGTTACCTTTAGTATTTCTTGCATATAAAGATGCAAGGTATAGCGGTAAGACTTTACTCTTTCTTTTAATTTAAAATCTTCAAAGCTCATGGTTGAGTGAGAGCGAGTGGCCAAAGTTAGTCCATGGAGGGTGTAATCTAGTGGATGCTCTTTGGCGAAACTTGAAAGATTGGTATTGCTAAGTGGGTCCATCTTTGAGTAGCAACAACCAAAGTTGAGCATGGCCCGGCCGCCATTTTCGTGAAAGGCCTTAAGATGCTCAAGAGCTAAGGGACCGCAGGTATGGAGTCCAAGACTTAGGCCGTCTCCTCCAAAATGTTTTTTAAGTACTTCGCCCTTATCAACACCAAACATAAATTTTTCAAAGGAGAGCTTTGCTGCATTTTCGGGAAGAGGGTATTTAGTCCTTCGCTTTTTTCCTTTTTCAATAAAGTCTTCATTCATATCAAGGCAGGTGGTGGGGATGCCATGGTAATGGGCCATGATTCTGGAAAAGTTTCCAACCCCGCCCCCAATATCGGCGATTTTTGTAAAGCCGGTTTTTTCTTTTAAAGGAATAATGACTTCCCTTAGACAGTCGATTTCATGTTTCTTTTTTTCTTTGACCCGCATATAGGCCCAGCTTGGAAGGGGACCTGGATTATAGGTTTCTCTAGGAAGCTTAATGAGCTCTTGAATCTTATTGATAAACTCACTTAAGGGAGTTCCTTCTATCGATTTGGGGTTATTCTTCCCATCAATCTCATGGAGCTCTTCATCTGATTTTGAGTCAAGAAGCTCAAGCCAGTGGACAGGATAAGCTTCAATGGTTTCCGGGTAGTCGTTTAAGACCTCCCTTTGCCAAAAAGCGCTGTAGGAACTTAGAAATTCCACAAGTGAAAGGTATCGGTTTTGAAAATTCACAGATAGAATATTTATCTAAAAGCTCCGGTTATGACAAGGTGTGTAGATGAACTTAAAGGGAAAAAATATTGTAATCTTTGGTTTAGGTGTTTCTGGTATGGGGGCCCTACGCTTTTTAGGAGATAAGGAAGCGGTTCTCTCCCTTGTAAACCGTGGAAATCCAAACTCTTGGAATGAATATAATGAAATCAAAGATAGTTTTGGGGCAGTTCATCTTTTTGCCCAGGACCACGAAGGAATTAAAGAGGTCTTTAATAAGGCCGACCTGGTCATCCTTAGCCCCGGGATTCCAAGGGAGCATGAGCTCTTAAGTGGAATCAGCGCTCCTATTTGGAGCGAGATTGAACTGGCCTTCCAATTTTCAAAAGCTCCAATTATCGCCGTGACAGGAACGAACGGTAAAACGACCACAGTCTCTTTTTTAGATCATCTTTTTAAAAGCCTAGGCAAGAGAGTTTTCACTGGCGGAAATATTGGTGTGGCCTTTTGTGACCATATTAGAAGCGGCGAAAAGGTCGATTATATTTTATTAGAGCTTTCAAGCTTTCAACTTGAATCAACTTTTGATTTTAAGCCCGAGGTGGGAGTCCTTTTAAATATTTTTCCAAACCATGGGGAACGTTATTCAAATAATGATGATTACGCCAAAGCAAAATTTAATATCACAAAGAAAATGGATGAGAAGGGAAGTCTTATTTTTGATTCAGGGAATAAACAGATTGAAAAATGGGGTAACTCATTTTGCGGAAGAAAAACTCCAATTGATACGAGCAATGCCAAAGGGATAATTGAACATTTAAGCTCTATGTTTAGTCTTTCAAATTATAAGCTTCCGGGACTACATAATAAGATCAATCTGGATTTTTGTTTAGAAGTTCTAAACTCTTTAGACCTTCTTGAAGGCAATATTGAGGCACTTCAAAAAGGAATTGATAGTTTTTCAGGGGTGGCCCACCGAATTGAGTATGTTCCTAGCAATGAAAAATTTGAAATCTATAATGATGCAAAGTCCACTAACTGGGATGCGACTTTAACCGCGATAGAATCAATGAAAGAGTTAAATCGCGATTTGGTTTTAATTTTAGGTGGGAAACTTAGAGGGCAAAATGATCTTCCTCCAGAAAGAGCAAAAGAAGTCTTTGTAAAAAATGTAAAAAAAGTCCTTTTAATAGGAGAGGCAGGAAATTATTTAGAAGAGAATTTAAGCGATTGGCTTCCCTGTTTTAATAAAGAGAATATTGAGGCGGCCGTAAGCGAACTTCGTGAGGAAAATTTTGGCGGAGTACTTTTACTAAGTCCGGCATTTCCAAGCTTTGATCAATTTTCTAATTATGCAAAAAGAGGCGAGGCATTTAAGAGCTTATTTTCGGTATAATTTAGAAGCAAGTTTTCTATCCATTACGGGGCGACTAACTCTATCGTTTTCCCTATAAGAATCCCCAACGGAGATCTTTAAAAGAAACGCCACGAGAATAAAAAAGATAAGTTGATGAACCTTTACTTCCATGTACCTCGTATCGGTAGCTTATCTTTGCTTCTATAGTATTTTATGGCATTTAGAGTTATGCTTAATATTGACCATAGTAACCGCCCTTTGGAGTCAGGTATGGAAAGACTAGATAATCAAAAAATCGCTCTAACTATCAAGAATTTAAGAGCTTTTCTAAAAGAGCAGGGCCTAAGCTCTCTTTATGTTCCTAGCTTTGATCAATATCTAAGTGAGTATGTGCCTCTTGAGGACTGTCCAAGGTATTTTGTTACGGGCTTTACTGGCTCCGTTGCTGAAGTTTTAATTACCTCAGATAAGAACTTTCTCTTTGTGGATGGAAGGTATCATGAGCATGCTGCCATAGAGTGTGATCCAAAATTAGTGGACGTGGTTCCTTGTCCATACGGACAAGCAAACTTTGACGCTCTAATGGAAAAAGCGGAAGAGGCCGGAGGAACTCTAGGAGTCTTCTCCTCAAGAACACCTTTTCATTCTTTTAAAAAGCTTGAAGAAAAATTTAAGCTAAAACTTTTTGGAGAGACAAAGATTTCTGCTCTTTTTAATTTTGGAGCCTCTAGTAGCGATGGCCTGATTGGACGGATACCTTTAGAAATTTCAGGGCAAACGACTAGAGAGAAATTAGATGAATTACTTACTGGAGAGCAGGCCTGCTTTATATCGGCTACGGATTCTCTTTCTTGGCTAAGTAATTGTAGAGGCTATCAAATTCCTTATATGTCTAGTTTTAAGGGAAAAGGTTTAGGCCTTGGGAATATGCTCTATCTTTTTATTCCCTCAAAAGACTGCCTAAGTAAGGAGCTAATGAGAGAAAATGATCTTCATTTTTACCTATTAAGTGAAATGGAAGAGGTTTTAGCTGATAAGCTCAAAGATGTGGGAGAGGTGATAGTTGATCCTCTGGCCATCAATACCCAAGACTATAGATTTTTAAAGGGCTTAAAGAGCGAGCAGGTAAGAGAAAAAGAAAATTACCTAGTAAAAAAACAATCAATTAAAAACTCTAGTGAGATGAAACATATTGAGGAATCTTTTGAGCGCTCAAATCAAGTGATCTTTAATTCACTAATGTGGGTTAAAAATCGAGTAGAAAAAAATGATGAAATAAGTGAAAGAGATTTTTTTGATAATACCAATAAGTATTATAAGGAAGCCGGCGCTATCACTAATAGCTTTAATACTATTGCTGGGTCCGGGGCCAATAGCTCCATCATTCATTATAAGAATCCAAGCGCAGATAAAAAAATTGTTGAAGGGGAATTAGTTCTTCTTGATTCTGGTGGTTATTATGAGGGCGGTTATGCCACAGATACCACAAGAACGATTCTTTCCGGGGGTGAGCCAACTTCTGAACAAAAGAAAATTTTTACTTTAGTTCTTAAGGGATGGATCGCGGCGATGAGTGCTGAATTCAAAGAGGGAACCATTGGAAGTGAACTTGATGCCATAGCAAGAAGGCCAATCGTTGAAGGGGGCTATGACTACGCTCACGGTACTGGACATGGAATTGGAGTTCATGTTCATGAGGGAGGCTATTCAATTACTCCTACTTCAAAAGTAGTTATAAAAGAAGGAACTCACGGCTCTATTGAACCAGGAATCTATCTTCCCGGAGTTGGGGGAGTGCGAATTGAAAATACGGTCTTCGTGGAAGCTCACCCAGAGAAGGAAGGCTTTCTTAGGTTTAAAAATCTCGTTTGGATTGGTATGGACCCAAGTCTTATTGAAGACTCACTATTAACGGAAGAAGAAAAGCTTTATCTTTCTACTTACGAGAACGAATGCCAGAAAAGAGGCCGCTCAATGGTCTCTTCCTAAGGGCAAGTCCTAGTAAAAGAGCAAAGAGAAATCCGTAAATCATTGGACCCATTTTAGAGTTTCCAGACTGATCTAAATCGACGGAGCCACAACCACTTATTGGTTGCTCCACCGGATAAAGATAAGTGATTCCATCAATATCATCCCATCCTAGACGAAAGCTCGTGGCCCTTGATTGAAAGTACATTAAAGAATCTTTTACAGGTGAATGTCCAAGCCCTAAGGCATGACCAATCTCATGGGCCAGAATTGATATCTGCTCTGGTCTAGACTTTGAAGCAAATTGATTATTGGTATTATCGTTAAGCAAAAGTGTTGAGGCATTAATGGTTTGTCCCGTTACATTATTAGGTACTGTTAAAGCGATAATTGAAGTGCTTGGAAAATTTGTCGCATTTACATTACATGAAATTAAAATTTCTTGAGTATGGATAAGGCTTCCATTGGGAACACAAGGATTATCAGATGAACAGATACTTGCAGTTCTAAAAGCACCGGCCACAGAAACCACGCCCCCTTGCTTTAATCTTAAGCGGCTTGTTGGCACCTTATTCCAAAATTGTTCTGAGGCCTCTACCGCCAAGGAGAGCAGCCCGCTAGCTGTATAGCCAGAGTTTTGACAATTGTCCGCGACATTTATACGTACATCATTATTAGTAAAGAAGGCACCGTTAGAAACAGAAAGAGTAAAAGCTTGGGCCTTTGATAATAAAAAAACTGCTGCAATTATTACTATTGATTTAGCCATTCACTTTCACCTTTTTTATTATCTTTCTTTTTAATTTTTGATTTTGTTTTTGATTGAGTTTTTTTATTCCCACCGAATAAATCATGAAAGTGATACTGGACCGCCAGCTGATACCCAAAGCTTCTATTCCTTGAGTTGATGGGATTATAAATTGTCGACTCTACTCTTGCGGACCAATCACTATGAAAGAAATAATCGACCCCAAGATTGGTGATGACGTTTCTGCTCGTGGCGGTGCTATCGGGCATGGGAAAGCTTGTTTGTCCGGTGCCATTATCTAGAACTTGGGTTCCACCTTTTCCGCTGATCCTGGTCATTTGCAGCCCCAGACCAAATCTTAAAACCCAGTCATTGACGGCATAACCTAGACCACCAAGAACAAAGAAAGTCATCTTGGAGATAAGTGGGTCTCTAGTGCTGTCGGGAATAAGGAATCCAAACTCTGGAAAAAAAGAAAAGCTTTCCGTAAAAGGGATTTCTGCCTGAGCTGTTAAGTAAGGATTAAACTCAAACTTATTTGTAGAACCGGCCTCATTAGTTTGTACTTTACCCACAAACTGAGTCTGAGTTCCAAGCCCTAAAGCAACATCCTTTAATGCGGCGTATGAGTCTAGCTGAAAGCTCATAATCAATAATAAAACCGACGTTTTAACTAAGATTCTTTGCATAAAAATTCCCTTAAATTATTGTGACAAATGTAAATGTCTATTGGCAATTTAATTGTTTCAAAGAGGGATAAGTATTAAAGTAGCTTTGTATTTAATTGATAGGAGATAAGCATGTTTGAGAATTATGAAGCACCGAGTGAATTAAAACCAGCGGATCCAAGATTTGGATGTGGTCCTTCATTAGTTCCAACGGCCTATCTTAAAAGCCTTGCTGATACAGGGGTCGAGCTTATGGGAACCAGCCATAGAAAGCCGGCCGTTAAAAACCTAGTTAGAGATGTTCAAGAAGGGATTAGATCTTATTTTAATCTCTCATCAGACTATACCATTGCCATGGGGAATGGGGGCGCCACACTTCTATTCGATATGATGGGTCTTGGAATGGTTGAGAAGAGCTCCGCTCACTTTACCTGCGGAGAGTTTAGCGAGAAGTGGTACAAGTCCCATAATGCAATCCCTTGGATTGAAGCTCAAAAGCATGGAGTTGAATTTGGAAAAGGGATAACTCCTACTAATGTAGATGGAGTTGATTATATCGCCACAACTTTAAATGAAACTTCAACAGGTGTTATGGTAGATGCTTTTCCAACTGTTGATGCCAATACAATTTTGGCCGTGGACGCTACTAGCGGCGGCGCTCAATGTCCCTGTGATGTAAGTAAGACCGATGCTTATTTCTTTTCTCCTCAAAAAGTTTTTGCCAGTGATGGAGGACTTTTTGTTTCTATACTTTCTCAAAAAGCTAGAGAGCGGGCGCTTAAAATAGCGGCAGATAGCTCACGCTATATTCCTGGGATCATGGACTGGAAAACTTGTATTGATAACAGTGACAAGAACCAGACTTATAATACTCCGGCCCTAGCAACTCTTTGGATGCTTAACGAGCAGTTAAAAGTAATGAACAAGGCAGGCTATTCTGAAGTTCAGGCCAATGGAAGACGTAAAGCGGACCATGTTTATAATTGGGCCAATGAAAAACCATATTTAAGCTGCTTTATTGAAGAAGAAAAGTACCGCTCAACGGCCGTAGCAACAATCAATCTTGATGAAAAAGTCTCGGCCCCAGATCTTTGTAAGAGGCTACATGATCTTGGTTATGTTTATGGAATTGAGTCCTATAGAAAACTTGGTAAGAACCAATTTAGAATTGCACTTTTTTATAATATCGCTGAAGAAGATATTCAAAAGCTAACTCAGCTATTAAGTCATGCCATTGAATCAGAGCTCTAAGACTTTAAATAACCGGCCAAGAACTCAGACTTAAACTCTAGATAGCGGTCCTCAAGGATCGCTTTTCTGGCTCTTTCCGCCAGGCCTTTATAAAAGGCAATATTATGAGTGGTGGCCAGGATTGCTCCTAGAATTTCATTTGAATCAAAGAGATGCTTTACATAACTTCTAGTAAAGTTTTTACAAGTATAGCAATCACAGTTTGGTTCAATAGGATAAAAATCTCTACGGTAGTTTTTATGCTTTATTCTAATTTTCCCGCGGTTGGTAAAGAAGGTTCCCCCTCTTGCGAATTTGGTTGGAATAATACAGTCACTCATATCTACGCCGTACTCCCAAATCATAAAAAGATCTTCTGGATTACCAACACCCATGACGTATCTAGGCTTATCTTTTGGCATCTTTGGGGCAGCATAACTAACGGCCTTTTCCATAAGCTCCGGACCTTCCCCGACGGATACGCCGCCAATGGCATAGCCGGGAAGATCTCTAGAAACGACCTCTTCAATACATTCATCTCTTAAATCATCATAGGTTGACCCTTGAATAATTCCAAAGAGGGCCTGCTTAGGATTGGTCCAGCTTTTGATACAGCGATCTAGCCAGCGGTGAGTTCTATCGATTGAATTTTTTGTATATTCTTTAGTTGCCGGATAAGGGATACATTCGTCAAAGGCCATCATAATATCGGAGCCTAAATTTTGCTGAATCTCAATAGAGGTCTCTGGAGAAAGCAGTATTCCTTTTCCGTTTTGGTCTTTAAACTCAGCCCCTTCTTCTTTGATACTTTTCTTTTGAAGTGAAAAAACCTGAAAGCCGCCGGAGTCCGTTAAGATAGGTCTATCCCAGTTCATAAATTTATGAAGACCACCGGCCTTTTTTATAAGCTCACTTCCGGGGGCTAAGTGAAGATGATAAGTATTAGAGAGGATAATCTTGGTGTCCATATCCTCAAGAACTTTTGGTTGCAGTGCCTTGATGGCCCCATGAGTTCCCACTGGCATAAAAACCGGAGTAGGGATAACTCCGTGGGGAGTTGTAATCTCGCCGGCCCTGGCCCCTGAGTTTTTATCTTCGTGAACAACTTTAAATTTAAAATGTTCTTTTACTTGTTCTCTAACACTCACTTTTTCACCTCAGTTTTAGGTAGCTGACCTAAGAGGGTCTCTAGCTTTTTAGATAGTGGGGAATCACCTAGTTCTTTTGAAGATCTTTTTAATGTCTTCTCTAGCTGAGAAGCAAATACCTTTTTAGCTTTAGCAGAGACACCTTCTGGAGATTTTAAAATACCAATTTTTTCTTCATAAAAACTTGCGATCTTACTGGCCGTTTCTTCATTAATAGAAGATTTGGCGGCATAGAAGTCCAGAACACTTAAGTCATTCCAGCTTTCCACTTGAACCGGATCAAACTCGTAGCCTTTCTTTAAAGTTCGAGCTTTCTTAAAAAAGTTTTCGATAAAATTATTGGCCAAGCTTCTGTCTTTAGTTTTAAAGCTAAATTGAAAGGGAGTAATGCCCATCCCTCCAAGTGGCAGAATATAAATATTTTGAGTGACGCCAGTACTTTCTGGATCAATCATTAGATAATGAGCACGACCCGCTTGATAAAAAGTAGCTTTGAATTTGTCATTTATTCCTAGGCTATTAAGAATCTTCATTCTGATGGCCATTATTCCGTTGATATAAGGGCCATGCTCTAAAAGAATTTCATGAAGTCGGTTAGGAGTTATTCCAAGTGAGTCACGAGTTAAATTAGTAATCTCTCGTACTACTCCTGGAGAGTCCTTTTGCTCGTTCATAAACTTAAATAGCTCAGGGCTATAGCTTGAGAAAAAGGGGTTTTGTTCGAGCATCAATTTAAATTCGTCATTTAAATCAATAGCTTTGGCCATGCTTAGGCTGACTTTTTTTCCTTTTTTCAAGTCGAATATATAAAGTTTTAAACCGGTCTTTTCTAAAGAAGGTAATAACTCAAGGCTTGGCTTTTTATAGAGGCTGACCTTAAAACCTAGTGTAGTCGAAGCGCCCACGTAGTTCTTTTCTCGTTTTCCCTTTTTAATGGGAGTTTTAGCGATTTCAACAAATTCAGGTAACTTTAGAAGAGTAGGGTCATTTACAAGAGGCCATAAAAAGGCTGCTACGATAACCACCGGGGCAATAGTAAAACCAAGAATTATGGACAGGAAGTTACTACGTTTTTCAAGTTGGCTATGACTTAAAACTTCCTTAAGTGTTCTGTACTTTAATAGCACCGGAAGCTCTGTAATGATAAGAGGTGAAGTTACCAAGCTAAAGATAGCTCTAAATACGGCCTTAATTCTTTTACCTAAAAAAGTACCATTCCCAGTGACTCCTAAAAGAAAGAGAGCAAGATTACAGCTAAAAAGCATGCTTGATAAAACCTCAAGGGTCACAAAAATCGTTAGAATTTTAAAAGTTGTATAGCTTAAGGCCATCGTTAAAATATTTTCTGGCACATGAGGCTGAATCATTGGTAGAGCTTTGTCTACGAATGGCATTATCAAGTCGTAATTGCTTTGAAAAAGCTCTTCAATCTTTAGGAGCGGTAAGGCGTAAAGATAAACCGCGTATACAATTGTAAGATTCATCACGAATGCGATAAAACGAATTATAATTCCGGCCCGTTTCGATTTTAAAAAAGGGCTTACTTTAATATTTTTTGCTTTAACTTTTCCTAGCCCAGCACCAGAAGCTTTAACCAGTTTTGCTGCAGGGGAGTCGTCCTCTTCACCTTCTTCATCTTGTGTATGATCTATAACTTGAATTTTTCCTGTGTCATCTTCATCTTCTTCGTCTTCGTTTTTTGGTTTTCTTTTGAAGAAGCCAGAAAGTTTTGCAATCATGCTCATGGACTCTTCATCATCTTCATCCACTTCGATTTCTTCAGCGAGTGTTCCAGCTAAAGTAGAGCCCTCTTCATCCACATAGTGAACTTCTGCGTCTTCTGTTCTGATAACAAAAGTAATTTCGCCGGCCTTAACAGAGTCACCCTTATCAACGATATACATTTTTCCATGGGAGAGTTTTTGTTTTCCAACAGTAACAGCATCTTCCCCGCCAGTATTTTGAACGGTTAAAATCTCATTGCTTTCTTTGAAAACGCAGTGTCTTGGAGCAAGACCATAGTCTCCAATGCTAATGTCCACATCATTGCCTGAGCCAATAGTGACTCTTCCTTGAATCGGAACTCTCTTGGAATCTTGATCAGGTATTTTTATTTCAAGAATATAAAGCGTTTCTGTCGCCAATTATGCCCCGTTAAGTGCCTAGATTTGCAAATGTTAATCTCTATATTTTGCAAGTTAAGGCTTTCTTTTGCAACTTGTCGTTGATTAAAAGTAGGGGATTATATCAGAGTATTTCCCGCGGGTAATTATAAAAATTTCCAGTATTTACAAATCTCCAAGATTAACTATCCTAGGTAGAACAATTTCATTTAATAAAAAAACTAAGTTTAAGGAAGAACTTATGAAGCCATCTATTAAGACTTATATCCGTCTCTTATTTCTCGTTGTTGGTGTACTTTTTTTAGCCGAAGCTCAATCAGCTAATGTAGTAGAACGTTACACCCTTTTAGAAGATAAATTTAGAACCATTGAGATGCTTAGAAACCCTGGGCATGACTTTTTTATCGATGTGAGTGCTTGGCTTAACGCTGATGTTCAGGATGTTATTGATGAGGCTAAGCAGCTTTCAAAAACACCTGGTGATACTAATGCGAAGATTAATGCAGCTCAAAACTTCTTAAATAAATATAATAAGACTGAACAAACCTTAAGGGTAAACCTAGACTTTGGGATTCCAATCTTTAGTTTTACGGCCTTTGGGATAAAGTTTATTCCTGATTTTCGTTTTGGCTTTAATCTAGGTTTTCACCTAGGAATTGAACAAAGAACAATTACCATCGCCGATATCGCAAACTTAGTTCCTGCTCAATTTTCTGAGATTGCTTCTTGTGGGCTATCAGTTGTGGCCGGTGCCGATATTGTTCAGCAGTATATTGACGCAGCCTGTTCGGACGCTAGTGAAGAAGCAGCCGCTCAGCAGTATGTAGGAAAATACTTTTGGCCCACCAATGGGACCACTCCTTCTCTTTTTCCGTATATCAAAGGTGAGGGGCATGCCGGTTTCTTAGTGAATTGGATCAAGGGTGAGAACTGGTTTGGGCATGTAAATCTTTATGCTCTTGGTAGATCTGACGTGGCCTTAACGGTTACCGCCGATACACTAGCAAGAAGTTCAGACGCCATTGATCTTCCTGAAGAAGATAATACAACCGTTAACGCAACTTCAGATATTCAGGTTGGTTATACTCAAAATAATATGACTGGTTTTGTTTCTATCAATGAAATTAAAATGGCAACGGTAACAGACAATAAGGCCAAGGGGGGAGAGGTTAATTACGACTTTGATCCGCTTCTTAGACTTCATGGAGAATATGCCATGGAGCTAGCCTTCTTTGATCTAAAGCCATTTGCCGGGGTACATAAAAGAAAGGCATATGGTTTTAGCGATGGTCTTTACGCCGGAGCAGAGCTGGGTGCTTATGTTTGGGAAGATCGTCTCGGACTTATGGTTAGAGGAATGCTAGATACGGAGCATTTTACCTTTACTCCAAGAGCAAAGCTTTGGTTTGCTCAGCTTGAGTACAACCTAAAGCTTCCAATCAAATCTGAAATTGACGGAGTTAAGCCTTCAAGTCTTCACTCACTGAACTTCAGACTGTTTTTTTGAAGGCAGCATCGGCAGGATCGCCGATGATGCCGAGCAACGCAGGACCGACCACTAAGGGAGGTCCAGTGTAGCAACCTAGTATGATATAATATTCCCAATGAAACTTTTAATCTCATTTATCATTCTTTTAGGTTTAAGCTCCTGCTCTTGCAGCAAAGAAGAGAAGACCTATTCAGCTTCGGACATGTGGAAGCTCGCGCAAAAATCAGAACCAAATATTGAGCTTGTTCCAATACCTGCGGGAATGGAGCATAAAAGAGTGCTTTGCCAAAACTATGGACCTGGCTGCGTAGAAGGAAGTGGTAAGAGGATAAAGGTTAAACGAGTGGAGCTTATTACTATTCAGTTTGAAACGGTGGAAGCCGCAAGAGCTGAGGCCCAGCGTTTAAATCAATACCATTTTGCCAATTGGCTTTTTGATGAAGTGACTGAAGAGCCGGTTTTAAAATATTTTGTGAAGAAGGTTTTTAATGCGGTTAACCCTAACGAATCTTCGCCCCAAAGTGAGCCGCCTTCTGCTTCCAAAGAGTAATAAACTCTTCATCCCCTTCAGACTCATCTAAGGTTTCATTAAAAAGAATAAGCCACCTATTAACTTGTGCTCTTTTTACTCCCAAGTATGCATGGGCCTTTAAAAGATTAAAGGGTTCAGACTCAAGACCATGTTCTCCAAGAAGCTGCATTCTCCAAAAGTTTACGATGCGAGGAATATGACTGGCGAAGGCTTCCATGGGGGGTCTTAAAGGATTATCTCCTTCAAATTCTTGAATCTTACGAAAGTGAAAACCAATTATGGGATCAACCACAGCTTTGGCATAAAATTTTTCAACAATGGATTGGATATATTGAGGTGAGGTCATAAAATTTTGTAGGCCCCTTCATCCGTGATAGGGCCATACAAAAGTATTACTCTATCTAACTTCGTTGAGAGCTACTCCTAGCGACTTTGATCGCTTCCATGAGGAGTTCTCAACCATTTCATTTTCTTCTTTACAGGCGATACAAAGCTCGGCGGTAGGTCTAGCTTTTAGTCTTACAAAGCCAATATGCAATCCGCATTCTTCACATTCACCGTAACCTTCGTGGTCAATTCTTTCTAATGTTTTGTTAATTTTCTTAAGGTAGAAAACTTCTCTATTACGCATACGAAGTTCTCTTTGGGCCTCGATATTAGCCGAAGCTTCATCGAGAGGATCCATTAGCTCATCCTTATCAAGACAAAAACTTTCTTGTCCTTTAGCGTTGTTAAGAATCTCTTCCTTAGCTTTTAACAAAATTGTTCTAATCTCTTTTAATTCTTTCTTATTCAATGGTTTTCTTTTTGCCATAGAATCTCGCTCCTGTTTTTACCGCTGTGTGTACGGTAGTCCCTTGTCCCTGACCTACTCGCTATTTGTGTTTTGACATCCGGTCTTCACTTTCAAATAACTATTCGGTCTCAATGTCCTCGAAAAGATTTCTTGAATTTACTAGGGGGTGGGTGAGACGTAAAACTCCATATTCTTACAAAGATTTACATCGCCCGATTTTAGTCGGTTATTGGCTGAATTCTGCTCCGCAGAATGGGCAAAATACCCAAAATTGCTTATCTAGAGACTCACTGCATCCCTTACAGACGGTCATTTCCTCTAGGTCTTCAAAGCCTTCACCCCCCATAAAAATGTCTTTTCTGACAGCTGCAATGGTCTGAGGATGGGCCTTAAAGGCTCCCGGGACGAGGGGATGAGGAAGAAATTTTCCTGGGCTTACGGTTTTATCTGGAAGGATTTGTACCTGTGATTCCACTTCCGGCTGTTTTCCAAATAGAGGTCTATTGGTAGCGTCCAAAACTTTTGAAAGACTCTCATACATTTTTTCTGGAGAGAATTTTTTATCATCACCCAAGGGGACCTCCCTTTATTGGGGCCCAGCGCTTTTCAAGTAGCTCTATGATTTCTTTGCTCGCTTTTTTATGCTGATTAAAAAGAGAGCCCATACCCGGTTTTAATTTTAAAATACTTCCCTTAAAGAAAATACTCTTCATGCCAGTTTGTTCAATGGTCCGAAGTAGCCACTCTAAATTCTCTGGCTCTTTTGCCAAGGGTGATTCAAGAATATTTTTAATGGCGCTCATAAACTCCCCGGATGGAGGGAAGCCATCCTTCGCGGCGGCCTCAATGACATGCTTACTTGAAGCACCTAATAAATAGATAAGAGTCTTTGAATCTTCTACTTTCTTAAGCTCACGGCAGATATAAGAAGAAAACTCCAGGTTTGATTCAATGGAATGATCAAGGATACATAAAATCTTATGGAGTTCTTCCGTCACTAGACCGTCATCTAAGGCCTTCTTAAGTCCTTCGATTTGATCCGAGTTTAAACGCATAAGTGCGCGTTTTCCGGACTTTAAATCCTTAATAATATCGTCATAAAGCTTTTGATATTCCATGAGGCTATTATGTATTTTCCAATGAAACTTGCAAAGGTTAACCGAGTCTTAGACTCCGGTAAGACAATGTATAAATATTTTTTTTCAATAGGGGGATGCTTTGCTATAATGACGGAACCTTGGAGGAGCCGAGGTTTTGGAGAATTTAACAAATGGTAAAGATACCTGATCTTACAAATAAGCAATTGGTTTCTCAGCTAGAAAAGTATGGGAAGATCATGCGCCAGCTTGTGGGAGAAAGGGATAAAAGAGCCGCCGCAAACGATACGGATGATCTCTATACCAAAGCCGAGCGCGCTGAAAGAGAAGCGGCCAGAGCAGCTGCCCCAGAGGCCAGTAGTGATGGAAGCGGAGATAACCTACTAAGCTTTGATGAAGATGAGCTTACGGCCATGGAAGATAAGGCCAAAGAAGCCCAGGCGAAAGCAGAAGATGATGATGAAGAGGTGAGAGTGACTCAGCTTCTTCAGTTGAGCAAAGAGGATTTAGCCGCCCTCCAAGCTAATAAAAAGAAAATTCAAAAGAAAGGGTAAGGAGTACCCTCAACTAGAGCTATCAGGAAGATAGGATTATGGGACAGGAAATAAGGCAGTCGACCTTTACCGAACTAGATCAAAAAGAATTCGCAAAAAAACTACGTGAAGAAACTGAAATCTTACGAGATTGGTTTAAGAAAAAAGCTTTTCTCGATAGAAGTGATCATTGTGGTCTTGAGCTTGAAGGTTGGATTCTAGATAAAGAAGGAAATCCATATCCTGAAAATCAAAAACTTATTCCAGGAGTCAACGATCCCCAAGTGGTTCCAGAGATTTCTAAATTTAATTTTGAAATTAACTCTCGTCCTCAAAAGCTAGAGGGAAAATTTCTTTTGGCCTTAGAAGAAGATCTTCGCGGTGTTTGGAATAAATGCCAAAGCGAAGCGCAGAAGATGAATCTTGATGTGGCGGCCATTGGTATTTTACCAACAGTAAACGACGATCACTTGCAGATGAAAAATATGTCGGCCATGACTCGTTATCAGGCCTTGAATGCTGAATGCCTAAAGCACCGCGGGCATAAACCCTTTGAGATCGATATTAAAGGGGACGAAGAACTAAAACTTTCTAAAGACGATGTGATGATGGAGGCCGCAGCAACTTCTCTTCAAGTGCATCTACAAACTACTCAAGAAGAGGCGGCCGATCTATATAACTTAAGTCTGATTTTGAGCGCCCCCATGGTGGCCGTTTCAGCAAATGCGCCAACTCTTTATGGAAAAAAACTTTGGCAAGAAACGCGTATCCCAATCTTTGAGCAAAGCGTTCAGCTTCCGGCCTTTAAAGGCATCGACGGAGATATGATTGAAAGAGTAACTTTTGGGAATGGTTATATAAACGAGATGATGGATCTTTTTGAAGAGAACTTAAAGTTTCCTGTCCTTCTTCCTTATGTTTGTGACAAAGACCCCAGCTGGCTCAGCCATCTTCGTCTTCATAATGGAAATATCTGGCGCTGGAATAGACCCATCATCGGACTTGAAAGCGGAACGCCGCATCTTAGGATTGAGCATAGAGTAAATTCAGCGGGACCAAGTATTATAGACGTGGTGGCTAATGTTGGTCTTTATATCGGAATGAGTAAGGCCCTACTTCCAAAGGCATCGGAGCTGGTTAAACAAATTGATTTTAAAACGGCCAAAGAAAATTTTTATAAGGCCTCCAAAGACGGACTAAACGCTACCCTTAAATGGAAAGGCGAAGAGGTGAGCACCAAGGACCTCCTTTTAAATGAGCTCATCCCCTTAGCAAAAGAAGCCCTAAAAGAACTTGGCTGCGATGATAAAACTATTGCGACGTATTTTGACGACGTGCTTATTCCAAGAACCGAGACGGGGAAAAATGGAGCTGCATGGCAAAGTGAATTTCTTGCGCAAAATGGCAATGACTATAAAAAACTCATGCAGGCCTATTTAGGAAAACAAAAATCTCATAAACCGGTGCACCTCTGGTAGTATAGAGTCCATGTTAGAGATACTTGATGAGATCCCGGAAGGTCTATTTGACCATGGACCAACTGAGCTTCATAAAATTCTTAAGGGACCAACCCTTATTCATCTAAAAGGCGAAAAAGAAGATCCACTTTTTGTCTCCACACTTTTGCATGGAAATGAAACTTCAGGTTACTTTGCTCTTCAAAAATTTTTTCAAAAATATGATCAAAAAAACTTACCAAGAAGTCTAACCATTCTTCTTGGCAATATCCCTGCGGCCACAAAAGGTCTTAGGAAATTAGAGTTTCAAGAAGACTTTAATCGTATTTGGGCCGGAGGGAAATCCGAGGCCGAGCAAATGGCCAGCTCTATCATTAAAGAAATGAAAAAAAGAAAAGTTTTTGCGGCCATTGATATTCACAATAATACGGGGAAAAATCCATTTTACGGCTGCGTGAATAGGCTGCTTCCAGAGTTTGTAACTCTTGGTTCTCTTTTTTCTAAAACACTTGTTTATTTTATCGAACCCCATGAGGCCTTAAGCATGGCCTTCTCTAAATTTTGTCCCTCTACTACCATCGAATGCGGTAAACCTGGGGAAGGGGTAACGGAAGTTTGTAATTTTATCGAAGAAGTTTATCTTCTTGATGAAATCCCAAGAAAGCGCGCCCATGAACTTGATATGCAAATTTATCACACCCTCGCCCGCATCATGGTGCCGGTCGGGGCCACAGTTACATTTGATCAAGAAGATAAAAGCAAAGACTTTTGTTTTATCAAAGATTTTGACGATCTCAATTTCGAAGAGCTCGCTCCCGGTACCTTGCTCGGTCATCGCTATAGCGGAAACTACGAAATCATGGTCAACGATGAAACCGGAGTTGATATTAGCGATCAAATTATTTCCTACGAAGGAGATAAAATCCTAGCTAAGACCACTATCATTCCATCCATGTTCACAAAAGACATTAAAGTCATTCACCAAGATTGCCTTGGCTATCTTATGGAAAAGCTCGAACTTTAGAACTTTAGGTACCTGGTTACTTGCTAAAATGAAAAAACGGGAGACTCTTAAACGGAAGTAATTTCCGTGCATATTAATTATGCAAAAATACATTACAATAAGTTTTATAGGAGATTTTATGAAGAAGTTCATTGTAATGATTTGCATTACCTTAAGTCCTTTTGCCTTTTCCCAAGAAAAAGAAAAAAAGGTGGAAGAAAAAAAAGAAGTTAAAGAAAAGAAAAAGCCAAATATGGGACTTAAGGAGCAGAGTAAGTCTGAGAGAACAGCTCCATGGAATTATAATGGATTAATTCTGAATTTATCTGGAGGACTTGGACTAGGTTATGCAGATCAAAGTTTTACAGGTGTAAATCATACGAGTACAGGCGATACTGATGCACTATTAATTGAATTGTCAGGAAACGCTCAAGGCGGGTGGATGGTTAAAGGCTTTTATATCGCTGGCGATTTTAGAGTCGACTATGGGTCCCATGAAGAAATGAAGTACGATGGTCTTGCTTCAATAACAAATAAAGACACTGCGACCTCTGTTGGTTTTGGACTTGGGGCGGTAGTAGGATATGAATTCAATTTTGGTTTTAAGTTTTTTGCGGGTTTTTCACCGCTAGAGACTCTTAGCCTTGCTAGTAAAGCTGGGGCCAGTACAAACTATGATGGGAAAGGGTTCAAATTTGGACTAGATTACTTAACCGACCGAGGCATCGGTTTTGGAATTCAATATATTTCAGTGACCTATGATGAAAGAGAAGGGAAGAAATTCCCGCAAGTTCTTACAGAAGGAACTAAAACTTTTCGAGTAACTGATTATGAAGTTGGAAAAGTTGTTCTCTATATGCATTTTCCAATGCAGTTATCAAAGTAGGGAATAAGTAAGGTCCGCTCCGGACTTCATTTATTCAAGTAAGCCTGTCCCGGCCGGCCAGGTACCTATTCGGCTTTTTTCTTTTTGGCCTTGGCGAGTTCTGAGATTTTTGGTTTTGCGATGCCGGTGATATTGGTGAGCTCGTTAAAGCCATGACGTCTTTTATCATCGCTTACGAGTTTTTCTTTATTTTTTTGAGAACGGCTTAGATCGGGGATTGTAAGTTGACCGGCCGATTGATCCACAACGGTGCGGCGGTTTCTAAAAGTTTCTTTTTCAATAGTGGTTAGGGAATCAGTATGAAGCTCAATATAAGAATCTCCAATTTGAATAATATCGTCCACGTAAAGACGGTCCCGAGTGATCTTCTTATTGTTTAGGATTGTTCCGTTTTTGCTATCAAGATCTTTGATAGTTATTTGATTGGTCTTAAGTGTGAGTTCAAGATGATTGCCACTGCAGCCATCGTCATCAAGTGTATAGTCACAGCTTTCACTTCTTCCAAAGGATAGGGGCTTAAGGGATTTAGTTATGTCTAAATACTTATGTGAGCTATCGCTGGTAATTCTTAGGACAATCGCCATTTAGGTTAACCTCTTTGATTTTTTTCTTAACCTTATTTTAAACCCAAATGCTAGTGGTTAGAACCCTAAAAATTATTTACCTAATAACTGATATGATTAGGCAGGTTTAGAACTGAATTTTGGTATTGGGGCAAACGAACTCTTCAAGCCTTTTAGCGTAATCTGCCTCAAATTCTTCTCTAGTGACTTTTGAGAGCTCCATAAAGGGAGAGCTTTTGATTTCGGCCAGAAGATCAAAGGGTAGGTACTGCTCAAGTGTGGAGAGTCCCTGGTCAAGTTCCTTAGTAAGGGCCCTAAAAGCTCTGATGTATCCAAAGGCCTGATCTTGTCTTTTATAACCTTCATAAAAGGCCGCTACGATTTCAGCTTTTTCACTATCATCTAAAAGTTCTGACTGACCGAGGGTTTTTCCCCAGTCATCCGTAAAGGGACCAACGGGAATTAAAAACTTAGAAGATTTTCTAAGACATTTTGGTTGGCGCATGGACATATGCCGATGATTTTCTTTTGAGCTAAATTCTTTATTCACCTTTCCTGTATAAACAAGAATGGGATCATAGCTAGAGTTTAATTCATGGCCAAGTTTAAAGACCTCTTTAAAAAAGGGATCGCTTCCATCCATATTCCACTGAATCATCACTCGATCAAGATCCCCAAAATTATGGGCCATTAGTGGAGCGGCTCTTAAAAAGTTTATATGATCGCGGTCCTCTCTTAGCTGAAGTAATAAGGCTTCTTCTTTTCTTGCCTCGGCTATAATAAGTTCGGCCATTTCAGAGGCGAGGTCAGCTCTTTTGTTTTTAACCAGGGCGCAGTAGCCACCAATGGCCACACTTAACCAGGTGCCCTCATGGGTGCTCATGACTTCGTTATTAATGCGGTTATAGGACTTTCTATTGGTGACCTGAGAGTAATCCCATTTCCAGGATTCCATGGTGAGCTTGGCCATCTTATCTATATATTTAAGAATGGAGTCTTGTTTCCAAAGACTTTCGCGAATTTGATTATCCACATCCGTTGGTACAAAAGTTCCGGCCGTGCTCCAGTGGGCGCAAAGACAAATATGAAAGTACTCGGGCAGGTCGATATTATTTAAAAGCTTTAAGTTCTTTTTATAAAAACGCAGCTTTTCAATAAATTCTGTTCCAGGGGACTTGCTGTCGAGCTCCCCTTGAAAGAGAAACGGCGCAGTACTTTCAACATGTTTTAAAAGTATATTCGGGGCAATTCCCCGCCGATCATTTCCCTTTTTTGAGCCTTTCTTTCCCATATAGACCTCATATCATGTGAAGCACAAAAAGACCTTCTATTTTTGCCTTTTCCGAGTTACCAATATTCCATGATTAAGAAAGATCCCGTCCGGATTAATAAATATATTAGCCATAGTGGACTTTGCTCTAGACGTGAGGCGGACCGCTTTGTTGAAGAGGGCAAGGTCACCATAAATGGTAAAAAGGCCCGCTTTGATGATTATGTGGCTCCCGGTGACAAGGTCACCGTTAATAATAAGCTCATCGAGGCCAAGGATGAAGAGCGCCATATCTTTATCGCTCTAAATAAGCCCGTGGGAATTGTTAGCACCACGGAGGGAAGCGAGAGTCGTAATATTGTGGATTTTGTCGGTCATCCCACGCGAATTTTTCCCATCGGTCGTCTCGATAAAGATTCAGAGGGCCTGATTTTTTTAACGAGCAATGGGGATATTGTTAATAAAATTTTAAGGGCCGGAAATAATCACGAAAAAGAATACTTGGTAACCGTTAATAAACCGATTACGGAAAACTTTATTAAAGGCATGTCCGGGGGCGTTCCCATTTTAGGACAGGTGACCAAGGGCTGTAAGGTCGAGCAGGTTTCACAAAATATTTTTAAGATCATTCTTATTCAGGGACTCAATAGACAGATTCGCCGCATGTGTGAGTATTTTGATTATGAAGTCACAAAGCTAGAGCGAACTCGGATTATGAATATTGATTTAGGAAATCTTCCCACTGGTGATTGGCGGGATCTAGAAGAAAAAGAGCTCATCACACTGTTTAAATTAATTGAAGGCTCAAGCTCAGAAGCGGCACCTAAAAATAAACCAAAGAAAAAGGCCCCCAAGAAGCCTCAAAAACAGGCCAAGAAAAAGAAGTACGATATTATTCCTCCAGAGGAAGATAGACGCTTTTCTAAAAAGGGAAAACGTCGTAGGTAGGCCGTATTCTTTACAATAAGCTTGCGATTTTTTTAGGTTTTGCTATGACTAAGTTGCCTATGACAAAAACTCTACTTATTCTTTCAGTCTTTCTTTTCTCTCTAACCGGTATGGCCGAAACCTGTGAAACCTTAAGGTCTTCAGCACTGGCCCAAAATAAATCCGTTAATATTGTTTTAGTGCCATCAAATTTTGAAGGTGATTTAAAGCTTTTTAAAAAAGAGGCCAAAAAGATTGTGGAGAAGTTTGAGTCTTATAAGCCTTTTTCAAAAGATAATAAATTTATTAATTTCTTTCTTTCAACTAAAGAAGCTAAGAAAAATAGCTTTTGTAAGTACGGCTGCTCAGGCATAGATCGCCTTTTATGTTGTGATAGGGGAGATGCTAAAAAACTGGCCAAGGTCTGTGATAACTCAAAAGAAAGACAGATCCTCGTGGTTCATAACGACACAAAGTATGGAGGGGCCGGGTATATTAACGATAATATCGCCACCACTTCCATAAATAGATCAGCCCCAAAAGTGGCCGTTCACGAAATTGGGCATAGTCTTTTTGATCTCGCAGACGAGTACACCATTTCCACTGGGACCCGCGGGCTTAGAAACTGCGCTAAAAGCGATTGCCAAGAATGGAAAGACCTAATTGATATAGATTTTAAAGGGGCCGAATGCACCCCCAATGGTTGTGCTGGGGGAGAGTATTTCACCTGCGGCGAAACTATTATGAAAAAGCTTAGCCTCAAGTTTGGACCTAATAACGAAAGACTGGCCTGCTGCAAGTATAAAGAAATCACGGGACAGTACCCAAGCTTTTGCTCTCCTTATCAAAAAGCAGGTATTGGTCTTGAGAGTTTTTGTAGCTCTAAAAGCTTATCCATACCTAGCGACTTTGGTGAAGATGAAGTAGAGTATTTTGATCCTGACTCAAAGAAGTCTGGATTTTATAAGATCAAACACTAAGGCAGTTCATGCACTATATTCTCTGCAAAGATAAAAACTGGGTAAGTGCACTTACTGAAGAAATAAAAAGAGACCTTAGCACGGACCCTGAAGTTCTTAAGGGTTTTCCACTGCTCACCATTAACTCAAGTATTGATTTAAAAAATAAGTTCTTAGGCTTTTCTACCACGGCCCTAATTAATTCAATCCCAATCAAAGAAGAGTCCGTTGGTAAGCAGGCCCTTGAGATCATGGACCTGGTTAAATCTAAAATCAATGGTAAGGCCAAGATTAACTGCCATGTCTTTGCTCTTACGGAAAAGTACGGCATCTTAGATTCTGGGCGGGCAGATATTCTTAAAACAAAACTGATCTCTCATTTTAAAAAGAATGAGATCTTTAGCTTAAGAAAAGACTTTGATCGCTCCCTTGCTTTTTTGCAGGTGATGATCCTGCCAGATAGATCAGTTGTGGCCTCATTTTTAGATGAAAATGAAATAAAAGACTATCACTCCCTAATCTCTCCTTTTGTGGGGGGCTTTAATAATGTGGAAGATGATAAAAAGGCCCCTTCAAGGGCCTATAGAAAAATTGTAGAAGCTCAAATCATCCTCGGTAAATCCTTCTTAGAAAATCAAACGGTAGTAGACCTTGGGGCCTGTCCTGGAGGCTGGACTTATATCGCTAGAAAAAATGGCGCTAAAGTAATCGCCCTTGATCGCTCGCCACTTGATGAAAGCCTAATGAATGATCCCAAGGTGAGCTTCTTAAAAACCGATGCCTTTAAGTACCGCCCAGAAGAGAAAATCGACTGGGCCATTTCCGATATTATCTGCGCCCCGGAGCGTATCCTTGAACTAATAGACTTTTGGGTCCTAGAAAAGGCCTGTGAGAACTTTGTTTTCACGATCAAATTTCAGGGGGATAAGGACTATCATATCCTTAGCAAGTTTAAAGAAATCGCCCTTAGAACAGGCTTTACTATGATTATAAAGCAGTTAAACGCCAATAAGAACGAAGTCACGGTTATGGGTCATGAATAGTTTACATTAAGCTCTTAATATCCTTAGGCTTCCTATATAGTCCGGAACATGAAATACCTGCTGATTCTATTTTTTGCCCTAAGCTTTGGGCTTCAAGCGAAGACCTTACTGGTCTCCCATAAAGGTATTTGGAAAAATCATATCTACGCTCAAAACACCTTTGAGGCCCTTGATCAGGCCTTAAAAAATGGCTTTAAAGGAGTCGAGTTTGATGTCCTCTTAACCAAAGATCAAAGACTGGTCCTGGCCCATGATGCCTCCTTAAAAAGAGTGAGCAACTGTAAAGGAAAAATTCAAGAGAAGAATCTATCTGAGCTTTTAAAATGTAAGGTCACCCATAATACAAAACTTCCTTTAACTCAGATCCTAGTTAAAAAAGTTAAAAAGCCTACGCATTTTACTTCCTTAAAAAATATCATCGATGAACTTTTGGCCCGCCCAAATTTAGAATTTGTTTGGATTGACCTTAAAGATAAAAAGCCTGGTCTAGCACTGGCCTTACAAACGGCCCTTGAAGATATCGATGACCGCTCTCTTCTAAAGAAGATTATGGTCAATAGCACGGACTCAAAAATCCTTATGGAAGTTAAAGACCTCTTTCCAGAGATTAGAACCAGCCTAGAAGGAAAGTGGGGAAGCGAGCCCCTAAGCGATTTTCAAAAATACTTTGGAGGAATAGGCTCCACTCATGACGCCATCTCCCTCAACCTCGGCTTCCCCCTAGGGCACCGAGGTAGCCTTAATCCTCTTTTTCGTAAAAAGCGTTTTTGGAAACTCGTAAACAAGTACCTGGCCGAGGCCAAAAAACGCTCTGTCACCACCGTGGGCTGGACCGTCAATAAGAAGAAAAAGATTAGTAAACTTGTTAGTCTTGAAATAGAATATCTTCTAACTGACCTTATAAACCCCTAGGGATTCGATTTGATCGATTTTGAAAGTCTTATTAGCAGCTTTATCGTCCTTTGGGCGGTTATTGATCCTATTGGAACAATTCCGGTTTTTATTGCGGTAACCAAAAATTACAAAGAAGAAGAAAAAAAGAGAATAGCTCTTGTGGCCTCTTCCGTGGCCTTTCTTATCTTGCTTTTCTTTCTTGTTATTGGAGAGATCCTCCTTAGAAAAATGGGAGTGCCTCTTCCGGCCTTTCAGGTTTCGGGTGGAGTTATCCTTCTCATTTTCGCAATTGATATGATTTTTGGAGATAGTAAACCAGAAGGGGAGCTTGAACTTTTAAAATCAGCTCAGGAAACGGCCATCTTTCCCTTGGCCATTCCTTCTATCGCAGGACCCGGTGCCATCCTCGCAATTATCCTTCTAACAGATAACTCGCGCCACTCCATCGTGGACCAAATCATCACCGCCTCCATGATGCTTCTCGTGATCGTAATCACCTATATCTTTATGCGCATCTCAGGCCCCATCAACAAAAAGATCGGCCGCTCCGGCGCCATCGTCATCTCAAAAGTCATGGGCCTAATCCTAGCCTCCATCGCCGCCACAAATATCCTCATCGGTATTAAAGAGTTTTTTAAGCTTTAGAATTTTTCACTTTAGCAAGTAACCAGGTTCCTAATCGCCTAATCGATTGGACAAGTTCAGGTGAAGTATTTACTATTCCAGGAGGATGTAATTTTTGAAATTTAAAAATAAGTTATTTATTCTATTGTCATTTGCTATCTGTTCTGTTGTTTATCAACTAAATAAACGACCAGTACTTGGTTGTTTTGAGAAATCGAGAAACTCATTGGTTGATAAGCATAATTTCAGTACGGTAGATGGCGAATTTAATGAAAAACTAAATCATATTTGGGTTGTCTCTACTCATTCTGTAAATATAGATTCATTGAAGGAAATTGATGAATTGAACGCAATTGTGATTGATACATTTATCGAAAACTGTGAAAACTATTTTATAGATGCTGACCATACTCGTGATACAAAATTCTTTTATCGGTCCTCCATACTAACTTTAGATAAGAAGAGAGGTGGTCGATATATGTTAAAATCGAAAAGGGATAAAAAATATTTTACTAAGGATTCGGAGACTAATTTATTAAAAGCATATAATAGAGAGTAAACTAAAACGGTTTTATCAGTATGAAAGTTCACTCAGTTTAGATATCTACTCTTAAAGTTGTGAATGTATAAAGTTTTTTATGATGTATTGTTTATAAAAACTTTTACCGTAATCCCTAGAGTACTGAAATATAGATTATGAAATTCCAATCTGAAAAAATTGTCCAAAGCTTATTTTGCGTAGTGAAGGCTAGATTGAACATGCATTTGCGTGAAACTTATTTTTAGAGAAGATTGCACTATTGATGATAGAATGATCAATAATATCTATCGGCAAGTCTGGAAAAAAAATATCTAAACGAGTTCCATATTCTGACTGCTCTATTTTTATATATGAAAGAGACTCTTCTTTTTTAATTTGATAATAGCCATTCTTCCAGTCCTTTGAAATCAATTGTGCACATACATCAGGTTTGTCTGTGTTAAATGCTTTTTTAAGAGTCCTAGCAATAGCCTTTGCCGAAACTTCTTCTAACTTATAGTATAGCTTCCCTTCAATGTGCTTGAATTCACTATCCTTAATCATTAACTTAGAGCTTGGAGACTTGTTATTAAATTCACACAATGCGCTGCTTTTTGCCAATTGATTATTAGTTAGATTGCAAAAAGCAATATTTAGGAAAAAGTATTTTATTTTGTTAATTATTGTATTTGATTTGAGATTATCTAAATATGAATATTTGTATTCTCTTAAAAATGCCTCTGACCTAATAGTATTTAGATTCTCCCTTAGACATGATCCAGTAATGCAATATAACTCATGATCTGGAGAACCGTTTCGTTTTGCTAGAAGAAAGGTGTCTCCCTTAGAGATATTGTAGTCGGGTTTCTCAGGATGATCGGGATTAAAAACAAAATATCTCTTATCCCTTGTATAATTATAATAATCAAGATCCTTCCACTTAGGCTTGTCTGAAATCAAATCAACGACAAGTTTAAACAGGCCATATCTGTTATACGAAAAAGGGTTGTCTGGTTCATGTCCTTTTATTTCTTTTAGTAATTTATACTTAGGAATTATTAAATTGAACTGGTTATTTTTAATATAGTTGTAAAGAACCTCACCATGTTTCGTTCTATTCAAAAACTCAGAAAAATGATGATCTTCTTTGATTTTTTTTGATATAAAATCTTCAATTTGAATTATTGATACATGGCTATAAAGATTTAAATTAACAACTTCACCAACTTTCCCATGAGAAAAGGAAAGGGTCAAAAAAAAGATGTCGATGAGTATTTTTAGCATAGTAATTAATATTATCCACTAGAATTATGTCCATATCAATATGATTAGCTATGTATAAATAGTTTGTAATCGGATTTATAGCTCATTTAAGTAGGTTTTCAAGTTACACTCATGAGTTACAAGCTAAAGAGTTCAGAGCATTTTTTCACATCGTTATGGAGAAGAATACTATTAAGAACAAAGGGCTTACCCATTGTCTCCTGTCTCAACTATTGCCCCCCAACGAGAATAGTAATTGTAGAAATTTTAAATAAGACATAAAATTAAAATATGTTAATTATTCTTACAAACCTATTTTTGTCATTGAACGCCAACGCTTGTACTAAAGCGGTGATCACTGAGTATATAGAGTGTAGGGTATCTAAAAAGGTAACATCAGATAAGTTAGAATATCACAAAACAGGATTTGTTAGGTCACGTATAAGAAATGGTGAAACATTAAATTTATTAAACAAGGTCTGCAAACTAGATTTGTCAGATGAACTAATACGAAAAATAAAAAAAGAGATACGTAATCGCGAAGGCCATCTTTTAGGGTTCTATGATGGAATAAATTTTGAATCCGGTCACTTAGAGCCTGAGAGTAAGTGCATCTCCTTTGAATTCAGGAAGTTTGGTAAACTTCAGTCCGTTAGAAAAATCTTCAATGAAAGGGAGTGTATAAAAACCAAGGTGGACGGTTGTAGTTCTAAATGGATTCCGGACCCAGATAGAAAAAAGTATCCTCATAGAGAAATATATAAGTTAACTGGTTGGAAATCTCCACCATCTCAATGGAAGGTAAATTGGGGGTTGTTAGAGCTATACAAATTATCAGGAAAGAAATGTATGAGCCTAGGGGGGAGTCCGGATATTTGCTTAAGAAAAGGATTAGAAGCCGAAAAGGTCGGCAATATTTCAGAAGCTAGAGAGTATTTCAGAACGGCCTGCAGAGAAGTATTTTTCAGAGAGCACTTATTTGAGTTATACAATTCTAAGTGTTCAGATTATATCAGACTTAGTCTTGATTTTTTTAGTGATCAGGCTAAAACGCATGCAATGAATTTAAATAGACGTTATTGCAAGCGTTTTAAAGATAAATGTAAGCTTGTCTGGGTTAAAGGAAGATTTTATTCAACACTTTCCGAATCAATGTGCTCTAAGGTTTCGAATACGTGGTGTAAAAAAGCTCTCATTTCTTGGATACCATATTCAATTGATAAATCAAAAGAACTTTTAAAAATGTACTGTAAAGGGGTAGAAAAGAAAGAATGTGAAATAGCTAGAAATCAATTACTGAAGGAAGCAAAAGAGCACGGGCTTATTCTTAATGAAAGTGATTTGAAACTTCCTAGCCCTAACCTATAAAATAATCCACCAAAACAAAGTCTTATTAGAAGTGTCTGTTAGACTTGGTGTTATATAATATATTTGGAATTAAAATACAGAAGTAGTTACCATCAATAATTTTTAATCATCGTAAAAACTTTCATCTAAGGAAGTTATATTACGGGGGGCCTTGAAGCGGGGTCCGTATTTTTCTTCGAGTTCATTGCAGTCGGTGCGGAAATTGTGGGGGCCGCGCCATTCTACGTAGCTGAGGGAGCCGCCGGTGTAGGGGGGGAAGCCCCAGCCGAGGATGGAGCCGATGTCGGCGTCTCGGGGGTGAGTTAGGATTTTTTCTTCGAGGCAACGGGCCGTCTCTAGGGTTTGGATAGTGAGAAAACGGCGCTTAAGATGTTCTAGGCTTGGCTGGTCTTCTTTTACAGGAAAAAGTTTTGAAAGTATGGGACTTAAATGCTTTGGCCCGTCTTCTGGGTAATCATAAAAGCCTTGCTTGTTTTTTCTTCCAAGCCTTTTTAATTCAGTCACAAACTTGGTAGCGACTTTATAGGTATTGGGCTCAACTTGATCTTCTCCAAGGTCTTCTGCGGTTTGTTTTAGGATATGGTAGATAAGATCAATGGATACTTCATCGGCGATGGATAATGGACCCACAGGCATACCAGCGGCTTTACCGGCCATTTCGATTAGGGAAGGGTTTACGCCTTCAGTTAGGGCGCAGATGCCTTCGATAATATAGGTGGTAAAACAGCGAGAAGTATAAAAACCGCGCCCGTCATTTACGACTATGGGAGTTTTTTTAATTTGTCTTGTGTAATCAATACAAGCGGCCAGGGCCTCGGGGGAGGATTGTTCTCCCATAATAATTTCAACCAAGGGCATTTTATCTACAGGTGAGAAAAAATGTAGCCCAATAAAATTTTGAGGGCGAGCGGAAGCCTTAGCTAATCCGGTAATGGGAAGAGTGGAGGTGTTGGATGCAAAAATTGAATTTTCACTAGTGACTGCTTCGGTTTCTTTTGTGACAGCAGCTTTTATATCTCTATCTTCGATGACCGCTTCGATGACAAGATCGCAGTCTTTGACTGCCGCCGGGTCACAGGTGGGCGTGATTAAGGAGAGATGCTTTTCTTTATCTTCTAGAGTGGCCCGGCCTTTTTCAATGGCCTTATCTAAGAGGGAGGCAGAATAGGCCTTTCCTTTCTCGGCCGTTTCTTGGCTAATGTCTTTTAGGATAACTTCGATACCGGCCTTAGCGGAGGAGTAGGCGATACCCGCTCCCATCATTCCGGCCCCTAGGATGCCGACTTTTTTAATAGGGGAAACTTTTACGTCTGGTCTAGCGGCGCCTTTATTACATTCATTCATGCTGTAAAAAAGGGAGCGAATCATAAGACGCGATTCTTTTGATAGGACGGCCTTAGCAAAATGACGGGCCTCTACTTTTAAGGAGAGATCAAAGGGCACTTGCAGGCCTTCGTAAAGGCAGCGAAGAATTAACTTGGCCGCGGGAAAATTCCCAAAGGTTTTTTCCGTAAGCATGGCCGTGGCCGCAGGGAGAACTTGATAGCCTTTAGGGGACTGAACTTCTCCTCCTGGAAGGCGAAATTTCTTATCATCCCAAGGCTGAGTTGGCTTTGGATTTTCAATGATCCAGGCCTTGGCCTTACTTATCATCTCTTCTTTTGTTTGAGCTATGTCGTCTACAAGCCCGGCCTTTAAGGCCTTTTCAGGGGAGAGAGTTTTTCCTTGAAGAAGGAAGGGAAGTGAATTTTGTAGGCCAAGCATACGAGAAAGCCTTTGGGTTCCCCCGCCCCCGGGAAGAAGACCAAGAGTGACTTCTGGTAATCCAATTTTTGTTTTTGAGCTTTGTAGGGCAACTCGGTAGTGGCAAGCAAGGGCCACTTCATAACCTCCACCAAGGGCAGTGCCATTGATGGCCGCCACAAAAGGGATGCCCGAGGTTTCAAGTTTTCTAAAGAGCTTATGAAAGCGATCTGTTAGGGCGTAACATTCTTTAGCGTCTTTTATTTTAGTGATCAGCTCTAGGTCAGCCCCGGCAATAAACTCAGGTCGATTGGAGGTGATAATAACACCAGAAGTGTTTTGATTTGAGATGGCACCTTTAATGGCGTCAGAAAATTCATTAAGAAAATGCTCATTCACCACATTCATAGGTTTGTCGGTGACTTCAAAGCTGATAACGGCAATATTTTGTGAATCAGTATCTACTTTTATCATTATTCTGCCCTCTCAATAATAGTGGCGATTCCCATACCGCCTCCGATGCATAGGGTGACAAGCCCATATTTTTTCTTTTGTCTTTCAAGTTCATCAAGGCAGGTCCCAAGAATCATGGCACCGGTTGCCCCAAGGGGATGGCCCATGGCGATGGCGCCCCCGTTTGGATTTACTTTTTGAGGATCGCAGCCCATCTCGTCTATAAAGCGAAGGACCACGGAGGCAAAGGCCTCGTTAATTTCTATAACGTCTATGTCTTCTATGGTGAGCCCGGCTTTTTCTAAGGCCATTTTAGAGGCCGGGGCCGGTCCCGTTAACATGATGGTGGGTTCGGTGGAAGTTAAGGCCATGGATTTAATATAGCCTCTTGTTTTTAGATTTAATTTCTTTCCTATTTCAGCAGAGCCCATTAGAACCGCGGCCGCTCCGTCCACGATGGCCGAAGAATTTCCCGCGTGGTGGAGATGATCAATTCTTTCAAGGCTTGGGTATTTTTGAAGGGCCACAGAATCAAAGCCGTACTTTGTTCCCATTTCAAGGAAGGCCGGTTTTAAGGAGCCAAGTTTTTCAAGACTCGTCTCCCTTCTAATCATCTCGTCTTTTTCAAGGATCAACTCACCGTTTTCATCATGAATAGGAATGATGGAGTCTTTAAAACGCCCGTCTTCTTCCGCGTCTGCGGCCAGGCAATGGGAGCGTAGGGCGAATTTATCTAAATCTATACGGCTGTATTTCGCTAGGCTAGCGATAAGATCCGCTGAAATCCCCTGGGGGACAAAGGAAGTTTTAGAGGCCACATCTGGATCAATCATCCAGGCTCCGCCGTCTGAGCCCATAGGCACTCGGCTCATGGATTCAACTCCGCCGGCGATCATAAGATCAAAATAGCCGCTCAAAATATTACAGGCGGCCCGGTTAATGGCCTCTAGTCCACTTCCGCAAAATCGGTTTAGGGTGACACCGCTAACAGATTCATCATAACCGGCGTAAAGGGCAGCACTTTTAGCAATACAGCCCCCTTGCTCTGAAACTTGGGTAACACAGCCAAGGACCACGTCGTCTATATATTTTGTTTCTAGTTCATTTCTTTTTTGAAGGGCCTTAAGGACCGTGGCCGTAAGTTCGATTGGTCTAATGGAATGTAGGCTTCCGTCTTTTTTTCCTTTGGCCCGAGGGGTTCGAACAGCATCGAAGAGGCAGACTTTTTTCATGAAAGATTCCTTTATTTATTCTTAGCTCATAAAAGCTTTAGCGAGACCTAAGAAACTTAAAAATCCCGCGATATCGGTTATGGTTGTAAGTAAAACGGAGCTTGCTACGGCCGGGTCAATATCGATTTTCTCAAGAAAGAGAGGAATCATGGCCCCGAAGAAACCGGCAAGAAAAAGATTTATGATTGTTGAAGCTGCGATAACAAATCCAAGCTCTGGAATTTGAAACCAAAAATAAGAAGTTAGGCCAATTATAACGGAGTAAAATAAACCATTCATAAGCGATAGAAGAACTTCTTTTTTAATAGTCTCATAGGCATCATCAAAGCCGATATCACCGGTTGAGAGTTTTCTTACTGTAACAGTTAAACTTTGCGTGCCGGCGTTTCCTCCCATTGAAGCCACTATGGGCATAAGGATGGCGAGGGAGACAAAGGATTGAATTGTTGAATCAAAAAGTGCGATGACCACGGATGCAGCAATCGCTGTAAAAAGATTTATGCCGAGCCAAAAACCACGTTTCTTAGCAACTTTAAAAATATTGTCGGTTTCTTCTGCTTCAGCATTTACCCCAGCAAGACCAAACATTTCATCAGTGGCCTGATTTTCAATAAGGTCATAGATATCATCAGAAGTAATTCTGCCTAACAAAATTCCTCTTTCATCTATAACGGGAATAACTGATAGATTATAATCACTAACTTTTTCGACGACATCTTTAATTTCATCAAAATGATTGGCCGATGCTTCAAATCTTTTAACGTCATTGTTCTTAAGAATTGTTTGAAATTGATAGCTAGGAGGTAATAAAATTAGCTCTTCAAGACCTACTGAGCAAATATATTCCCCTGAATCTTTAACGATAAAAACCTTAGAGACACTATCGATTTCACCATCTTTTTTCATCTCTCTTAGACGATTGATTGCCTTGTCTATGGTCTCACTCTCTTTGACCGAGAAGAGCTCACTTTGCATATAGGCCCCGGCTACATCTTCTTCGTAGGAGATAAGGGATCTAATAACTTTTTGATCTTCAGGGTTAATTTTCTCTAAGATGTTCTCGGCTTTTTCTGTGTCTTTTTCCCCAATATTTTGTAAAAAGTCAGCCGCATCATCCGTATCCATCTCTGTAGCAATTTTCGCTAACTTCCTGACCCCAATATGATGTGAAGTCTCTTCTTGAATATGAGAGGGGAGTTCGGCCATAACCTCGGCCAAAAGCTCGTTGGGTAATCTTTTTAAATTATTAAAATACTCTTCTTCGTTTAGATCCCTAATTTCTAGAAGAGTCTCTTTAATATCGAAGGGATGAACAGTTCCATTATCTTGACGATACTTGTCGATCATTTCCATCATTTTAGAAACATGCTGGTTTAAATCAATTTCGATATCGACTGGATTCACTAAATGACCCTTAAATGGTTGTTTTAATTATATATTTTCTTGGTTTAAAGATACAGAAGCAGATTATTCCATGGGGGTATGTAATTCCTTCAACAGTAATTATTTAAAATGCTGCGATGTGGTATGATTCTCGCGAACTAAACAGAGGTTTTTATGAAAGGACCAGTATTAGCATTTTTATGCCTTTTCATAGGGTTAAGTACTAATGCACTTGCCATGGATAAGGTGATCAAAATTGAAAAGTATATGGGTGCCTGTGAAGTGAGCAAGTCAGAGAAATGGGCCCATTTAACTTATGTATCTGAATCTGGATATGAGGATGGCTTTACGGATAAGGGAATCGTTGTTGAATTCTCTGATGGTAAGGGAAAACTTGTTAGGTTAAATGAGAAAGTCTCTCGTTTGGCCCTGTCTGGATTTGCCCACGAGGTTAAGGTTAAGAATAAATGGAATAAATTCTCCGTTGAAAAAGACGGCAATATGTTCGGCGGCGCTGAAGGTACTTTAGAGATCAATAAGATTAGAAAATCTGGTGAGATCGAGTATGAGTACAAATGTTATAACGGTACTAACTGCGGTGAGTACGAAGTTGAGCTAAAGCTTAAGAACTGTGATCTTGATTTTACTTTAAATGGAAAGAAGATAAAGTAGAGGTTTTTCTACTCTTCGCGCCCAATCTAGCTCCGTATGATCGGCATAGGGAGCTACTTCATACTTAATACTCTTTTTAGGTAATCCTTTTTTTTCTAATACTCTTAAAAGTCTATGCACATGTTCTAGGTAAGAGCCGTCCTGACCATGGGTTCCGTGATCAATATAAAACTGAACTGGATTCTTTGGAAGGTTTTGCTTTTTTAACCATTTAAAAAGAGTGTCGTCGTGAGCAAAGGGAGGAAGTGAGATGGCCCCGGCCTTTGAAAAAACCTCGCTATGTTTATAAAGAATGGTAAAGGAGATTAGGGCCCCCATGCTTGAGCCCATAAGATAAGTGTTCTTCCTATCTGTTTTAGTGCGGTAGTTTGAATCGATATAAGGCTTAAGGGTCTTAATTAAAAAGTCCGCATATAGATGACCTTGCCTATTATAAGTGTATTCCCCGTTTCGATTACTGCCACTTTGAATGGCCACCACAATGGCCTCTTTAATTTTTTTCTCTTTAATTAGAGCTGTCATCACCTCATCGACGGACCACTCATTTCCAAAGCCAGAGGTTTTCGGATCAAAAACATTTTGCCCGTCATGCATATAAAGAACGGGGTAGGTTTTCTTACTTGAATCATATGAAGGGGGAAGCCAGATCCATAAGGTCTTTTTCTCTTTCAGAGGAGAGGGAAGAAAGTTTTTAACCGTAATAAGTTTTCCGGTTACCCCATGGGCCTTTTTATCTGACCAGTTAGCGATATTTAATACGAGCTTTGTATAATCTTCTTTAAGTTTAATAGTTCTATTGGGATAGATACGACCAGAGCTAGAGGCGGCTTCCGTTTCCCAGCTTCCGCGAGTGATCTTAAAATCAAATTCATTATGATCTTTAAGCTCAAGAACTTTTCTAAAGGTTTTATCAAAAATCTTTTCTAGCTTGAGGCATTTTACCTGCCACTGGCAATGCCCCGGAATATTTCCCGTAAGATAGAGCTCTTCCTTTTCCTCTGTATTAAAAGGAGCGTTGACGATAAGCTCTACGGTCCCGGCATTTACGGCCAAGGGTAAAAAGAGAAAAAAGAATTTTAATAGACCCACTATTCTTCCTTAAGCAGATAAAGCTTATAATTAAAAACCTTATGCAAAAGTTTGCCCTTCTTTCTTATCAAGTCATAGCAGGGATTTTCAAGAGATCTTTCGATAATAGCGTAAGTATAGGGACTTAGCTCATGAACATCATCTTCACTGCAGCGGTAGAGGAACTCCGCCTCTCTACTTTCCGTATAGTTATGCATTCTAACCCCGGAAGGGGCATAAAAAATCTCAGAGGCGCGGTCTGAAATAATATAGCTATTTGGCTTCACATGATCCCAAAACTCCGTGAATTTTGAGATCTTTCTGACAATCTCACGCTCATCTTTGGCCTTGGCATAGAGCTTAAAAGTTTTAATGGTTTTAGTGATGCCATAATCAACCCTTCCATCCGCAAGGATAAGGGCGATTAAAAGGGGCACGGCCCAAATCTTAAGCTCATATTGAGTTAGGGATTTAATAATAAAAAAGGAGAGCCAAAAGTAGCAGACAAAATAATAGCGATCAAAGATCCAGCCCCCATTAAGGCCCGCGTAGAAAAACATATACAAAAGAACTAAAGCAAAAAAAGAGTTTCCTGATTTTTTAAACTTTAGATTTAAAACAAAAAGAATCGGAGCAGATAAAAAGAGCACCTTTCCCATAAAGGCCGCTTTAAAATGGGCCAGCACTTCCATAAAACCGGTGGAGGCGTTTAGGGAGTTGGTTAAGTAAGCAATCATCCCCGGTGTTAAGTTTCCTGGAAACTTATTTAAGAGACCTGGGAAGATAGGGGTCTCTAGATAAATATAATTTCGAATTAAAATAGGGGACCAGGCCAAGAGGGCCAGCACTCCCACCAAAAGTATTTCCTTATAGGCCTTTTTATTATGATAGATAAAAAGGAGCCCTAGGGCGGCGGAGGCAAAAAGCCCGTACATCTTTACCGCCGGAAGTAGTCCTAAGAGAATTCCAATACAAAAAACGCGTGAAAGATTTTTTAGATTTGGAAGAAAGTCTTTTTCTATAATGAGTAGGGCCGCAAGAAGTCCAAGTGAGGCCACCACCCCATCATTTTTTGCGTATAAGAAAAAATCCTGGCTTCTTGAAATAGTTAGAACCAAAAGCGGAGCTATATAGGCCCACTTTGATCCCTTAAAGTATTTAAAAAGAATCAAGGCCCCAAGTCCCATGGAAAAAAGAAAATGCATATTTTGACCAGCTAGCTGAGTCAAAAGAGTGGGACCAAAGATAAAATTTGGGATCACATAGAGATAATCAAAAAGGCCGGCCAAAAAGAAAGGATGAAAGCTTTCGGTCATCTCTAATAGAGAGGTCTCAACCCAGTAGCGACCACCAACTAAATGATAATAAAGTGAATCCCCATGCTTAAGCATACAAAGGCTTTGAAAAAAGCGAACGGCGAAAACAAAGATAAAGAGACCTTTTAAAAAGCCTAGGGAGTTTATTTTTTCAAAGACCTTATTCATTTTATTTCCTACGACTTCATATTAAAGATTTTTCTAAGCATAAAGATAATCCCGAGCATAAACTGGGCCTTACTGGTTAGTTTAATCTGATCATCATTTTTTATTATAAATTCATTTAGGGCCAAGGAATCTAGGCGAGTATTTAATCCATCTTCCTCATTAAAGAATTTATTAAAAGCTTCTTTAGGAAGGACCCCAGAGCTCTCTTGTCCTAGGGCCTCTAACATTTTAAGAGTCACGGAGTTTAAGAGATTTATAAAAAGCATAAGATAGGCCAGCCATCCAGTACCTAATAAATAAATGGCCACAAGATCAAAATTATTTTTGTAAATTAAAAATATGATTAAACCAAGATTGGCCACAATCCCAAGAACCAATCCCTTTAGCATGAACTTTTTAGTTCCCGTAAGATGACAAAGAATTATATGAATTAAAACCGCCGGAAGAAAAAACTGAATGGATAGAAGAAGTGATTGATCCATACTTATAGCCGCTTTAAGTTCCAAATCTTAAGGACTGTATTTCCCATTTGATTAAAAAGTTTTCCCTTTGGGGTAAGATGATACTGACCGTTCTCAAGTTTTGCCCAATTTAAAAGTTCCATCTGTCTAAGACGGTTCTCCCTAATATAATCAAGCCCGTTTTCTTCCTTATTCATAAATTCGCAAAGGGCCTTCACGGAGGAATTTTCCCCATCTGAAGAGAGGTTTTTGATATTGGCCAAGATATTTATAGAAATACTTTTTTTAGAGATTCCCACCAGTGAAAAAAGATAAACATAATGAAGGCTTAAAAAGATAAAGCTTCCGACAATAAAGCTGATAAAGGGAAATTGATTAAGCTCACCTAAATAAAAGGAATAGGTAAAAGCGCCCAGGATATAGATAAAAAAGATTTTCTTATGCAGCTTATTCATTTTTGAATAGCAGTCCTCACCGGCCGCTAATTTAAAAATCAGAACCAGTAAGACAAAAATAAGAAAGAACCCGAGGGCCCCAAAAAGAAGATAGTTCTCCAAAATTCAATTCCTTAGAGAGAAAATTTAACATGTTAGGCCCCTCATGCAAAGCGGTACAAAACCTGTAAGGCAACTGCTAGGCTAGGGGATGCAAAATCGCGCGGATCTACATAGGCATTTAGACGGCTCCCTTAGAGAGAGTACGGCCATGGAGCTGGCCACTGAATTAAATATTTCAGTTCCAAAGAATTTATACTTCAAGCCCCATATGGATTTAGGTACCGCCCTCAGTCATTTTGAATTCACTTTAAGCCTCTTACAAAATACCAAAAATATCGCCCGGGTTGGAAAAGAGATCTGTGAAGACGCTAATGCTGATGGAGTGGAGCTTTTAGAGATTCGCTTTGGTCCCCATCTTCACCAAAGAGAAGGATTAAGATTAGAGGAAATCATCGACGCTGCCCTAGAGGGAGTGGATGGCAAGGCCGGACTTATTTTATGCGGTCTTTACGGGGATGATCCAAAGCTTATTAAGTCTTTTGTGGAAATTGCCAAAGATCGATTAGGTGTCGTGGGTCTTGATCTTGCCGGGGGACCGGACTCTTCGCAAGAGTTTAAACTAGAGGACTATAGTGAGGCCTTCTCACTGGCCGCTGAGTACGGCATGGGTAGAACGGTTCACGCCTCAGAAGGAAGAAGCCCAGAAGAAATTATAACTGCTGTGACTAAGCTTCAGGCCCAGAGAATTGGGCATGGGGTTACACTTTTAGAAAACCCCAAGGCCCTTGAGCTGGTGCTTGAAAACGATATTGTTATCGAGGCCTGTCCCACTTCAAATCTTCAATGCGGAGTGATACCAAGTTTTCAAGAGCATCCCATAGGTAAGTGGTTAGACCTTGGAGTTAAGGCCTGCCTCAATACAGATAATACTTTTTTCTCCCAAGTAAGCTCTTCTTCAGAGCATCAAAATGCTCTCTCAATAAATGGTATGGACGAGCAAAAGCTTTCTAAGGCCATAGAAAACGGTTTGGCGGCCGGTTTCACTCGCCGGTAAACCTTGTGACAATCCAGTAAATTTGATAATAATTGAGGCGAAAATTGCCTTATTTAAAAGAGAGAAGACTATGAAACCAGGACTTGATGCCGCTAAAAATATAATTGCTGTTGCCTCCGGAAAAGGAGGAGTTGGAAAATCAACGGTCACCACGAACTTGGCCTTTGCCTTAAAAGAAAAGGGTTACTCAGTTGGTGTAATTGACGGTGATATTTATGGACCAAGTCAGCCAGGTCTTCTTGGTTCAAACGAGCGCCCAAAAGCAGAAGGCGGATTTATTCTACCCATTGAAAAAGACGGAGTTAAGTTTATCTCCATGGGTGTAATGAACACTTCTGGCAAGGCCATGATCATGCGTGCGCCTCTTGCCATTCGCGCTCTATCTCAGTTTTTATCAGGGGTGCTTTGGGGCGAGCTTGATTATCTTCTTATCGACCTTCCTCCAGGAACCGGCGATATTCAATTAACACTAGCTCAGCAGGCCCGTCTTACTGGTGCTATCGTTGTGACAACTCCTCAAAGAGTTGCTCTTGAGATTTCAAGAAACGGCGTTGATATGTTTAGAACTGTAAATGTTCCCATTCTTGGAGTGGTAGAAAATATGAGCGGCTTTTCTTGTAAGAGCTGCGGGGAGACCACGCCAATTTTTAAAACTGGCGGCGGAGAAAAACTGGCGAAAAATGAAAATGTTGCTTACTTAGGGGCCATCCCACTTGATCCAGAAATTATGGCCAGTGGGGATGAAGGGGTTAATCTTATCTCTCATCATAAGGGCATAGGACCTGCTAAGGCCTTTATGGATTTAGCTGATACCGTCGTAAAAGGACAAGAAGCGGCTAAGTCTGATACGGCCGAGCCACATTCAATTGAAGTTGTTAACGGAAAAGTTCAAGTTGAGTGGGAAGCGGGAAATCCTGTGACTTATGAAACCTTTGACCTTCGTTTTGCTTGCCCATGTGCTAACTGTGTTGATGAAAACACAGGAGTTCAAATCCTAAAGGCAGAGCAGATCGCTACTGATATTTCTGTAACTCGTCACCAGCTGGTTGGACGTTACGGAATGGCCATTCATTTTAGCGATGGTCACAATACGGGAATTTATAAATTTTCAAAACTTAAGGAGATGGAAAGTGGTTCTAGACAAGATTCGTTCAGCGTTTAAAAAAGATTCTCCTGATAAAAGAGAAGAGCTAAAGATTCAGGCCACTCTTGCTTCAAGCAATATGGTGCTTTTTTCTCTTTCTGAGACCATCCTTAAAGAAAATAAAACTCTTTGCCAAACAAAGCAGCAGGCCATTGGCGCTCCATTACTTGAAAAAGTTTTTGAACTTGATTCAGTAGAAGAGATTTTTGTAAATGAAGACTCTATGCGAGTAAAATTCAAAGAGGGAGCCGACCTAAAAGAAGCGGCCGGTGAAGTTGGAAAAAGAACCAGAGAGCTTTGGATGTCTGGCTCTGAAATGATACCAAGTACCTATGTTTGGGCCTCGGGTCCTAAAAAAGAAGAAGAGCTTTTTATCTCAGAAGCGGCCCAGTCCGAAATCGGCCAAGAGATCAATAAAGTTCTAACCGATACTATCACTCCTTCATTGGCATCCCACGGAGGCCATGTCACTTTAGTTGACCTAAAAGACGGCTTTATCCACCTAAGTTTTGGTGGTGGTTGCCAAGGTTGCTCTCAAGTTTCAACAACGGTGAAAGACGGCGTAGAAAAAATTCTTCTCGACCAGTTCCCAGAATTCAAAGGGGTCATGGACGTAACAAACCATGCTGTAGGTGAAAACCCTTACTACCGTTAGGGATCATGAGTAGAAAGGAAGATATAGAATCGCTTGTATTAGAGGTTCTCTCCTTTTATGAGCCCATGTCTTTTGAGCTTATCCTCTTAGATATCCCTGATGAGCGAATTGCCCAGATCCCAGATTTTTGTAGGGCAGACCTTGAAGAGGCCTTAAAGCTACTTGAAAAAAAGAAAAAAGTGAAATTATCTTTAGAAAATGAAAAGAAAGAGAAGTTTTGGATTAAAGTATTCCCAAAAAAGAGTATTTTGAGTCAAATTTTTTCTTATTTTCGAAGGTAATAATAAAAAAACGGCTCCGAAGAGCCGCCCAAGTTTATCTTGTTAATTCTAAGAATTCTTCTGTGCTGTTGATAGTTTTTCCTTCAAGATTTACGGATCTAATTCGAAGTTCGCTTAAGTCCACATTTGAGATCTGGCAGTCAATAAGCTTTATATCGCTCCACTCACATTCAGATAAAGTGATATTATTAAGCTTACTGCCTTTAAAAGAGCAGCCCTTAAATTTAGTATCAGTAAAATTTGAATTACTTATTTCAGAAGTACTTACGGAAAGCCCTTGGAAATGTGTATCCGCCATTTGACTGTCTTTAATCAGAAGGGCCTTAACTGAAGCCCCTTGAAAATGCACATCCATAAGCTTGCTGCCTTCAAAGTCGGTCTTAGAAATTTTAGTTCCTTGAAAATGAACGTCTTCTAGTTTTGATCCATTTAAGCGAAGTGAGTCAGCGGAGGAGCCTTGAAATTGAGTGTCTAGCAGATGACCGCCAGTAACCTTTAGACCAGAGATATTAGAGGCCTGAAATTTATTATCACAGAATTGGCAGTCGTTTAATTCAAGACCAGTAACATTACTTACGTGAAACTTATTATCTTCGAAGATAAATCCGCTTCCCGTTGGGGGAGTGGTTTTTGAAAGACCGCTTACGCCTGATTTGTTAAAGGAGCCTTTTACATCTTTAATGGCCCCTCGCACTTCGTCCATGGCCCCTTCAAGGCTTACATTTACAAGTTCACTAACGAGACCACCAAGTTCAGACAGATCAAAAGCGCCATCCCTTTTAGGTCTTTCCCGTGTTTGTTCTTTTTGCTCTTTTTGTTCTCTTGGCTCCGTATCTTCTGCCTTTAAAGCAGAGAGAAGTTCAGCGGCTTGTTCGTCGCTGATGGTTCCTTTTTTATTCATATCCATTATTTTTAAGATTTCTTCTTTCATTGTTTTTCCTTTAGCTTTTTAACTTTGTTCATAACTTCTTCATAGCCCATCTCTCCGGACTCAAGCTTAGCGAGAAGATCGATGACCTGATTTTCAGGAGTCTCTTCTTTTGTAATTTCATCTAGAAAGAGGAGGCTTTGAAGTTTAGAAAGCTTTGCTTTAACCGTGGGGTAGCTAATCCCAAGAGCCTTTTCCACATCACCGATTTTTCCTCCACTGTGGATGAACACCATTAAGAAATGGGTCATTTCACTGTCGAGTTTGGCCAAGGGCGAGAGGCTAATGGCACCCTTAACTTCGCAGCCACAACGATCGCAACCTAAGGCCTTTAGGCTAAGTTCACTCTGGCAAGCGGGACAAGGGGTATTTAAGCTAAGATTTCCTGTTTTCATGGGTCGATAATTAAATATTTTAATATTTATGTCAAATAAAATTAAAAAAATTAATTTCATAAAGTGTTTCAGATAATGATGCAGTGGGGCATCGCTGCGGTGTCGCTTTGCGTTGTGGAAGGTGTTTTATTATCAGCCAGCCTGCCTAGGTTTTAGACATGAAACCGGGGCTAAGTAGCAGTAATTACTATGAAATTTTGGCGAATCCTTTGCACTCTTAGACTTACTTACTTAATTGGACAGGAGAGTGGATGCATTTACCAAAGATCGTTCTTTTTATTTTAGCCTCATTCTTTTTTCACCTTTCGGTGAATGCCAGCACCCATAAATCATTATCTGAACTGGACTCAGAACTTAGAGGGCTTAATGCTCGCTTTGTTAGAGACTTTGTCATTCCGGCCCAAAAGAAATCTTTGAAGGATCGCCTAACTTTAACCAGGGCAGAACGAGATGCTTTAGTTGAGTCCCTTGGGAAATTTAAAACGGTTTTTGATGAGCTAGAGAAAAAAGCTGGTTCTGATTTTTTTCGAATGGGCTCTTCAAGAATTGAAGTTCAAAAAAGAGTTATCGCCAGAATCATGATTAATGCCCATGGAGCTAAACTATTTAAAGAAGTCTTGGCCTATCCTGCGGCCCTTGGGGTGATCAATGAGCATATTACTGTAGGAAATCTTCCGCCAGATTATTTGCATAAGTTTATTATGAAGATTGCGAGGGATTCTCATCAGAAGATTAGGCAAAGCAATCAAAATTCTTTTTTAAAGGTTGTTCGTCCCCGTATGTCGGATTTTTTAAGTTACCCAAAAGAATTTTCAAGATGGGTCTCAAAGTTTGATCTTCCTAAAGAGTATAAATATTTGGTTCCAGTTTTAATGGAAGAATATATTGTGAACTTAAAAGAATTTAGTCGGCGCCAGCAAGAGCTAATGAATTATAGAGTTTTTACTAAGTACCTTTATAAGATCAAGGTGAGCACTCTTCGTTGGTTAAGCACGCTTCAGCTTCCGGACAAGAATACTTTTACTAAGGAATACCTGGATAAAATGGAAGCTCAGCTTATGCCTGGGGATATTGGGGTTATCAACCAAGATGGAAGGCTTTCTAATTTGGTTTTTACGGGAACCTGGTCCCATGGACTTTTATATCTAGGTCCTTATACCCAGATGAAAGAAGTTTTTGAGGCCGATGAACCTACTAATAAATTATACTCTAAAAAATGTGCAGATTTAAAATTAGAATGTTCTGATTTTATTTCATACATGCTTCTAAAGTTTCCCCTGGCCTTTAAAAAATATAAGGATAGCTCTAAAACTAAAGATGAGCTTACGATTATTGAGTCAGTCTCTTATGGAGTTCAGCTTTCTACTACTAAAGAGGGGCTTTCTTTTAATCGGGCCGCAACTTTTAGACCTACGCTAGATCTAAAGGATAAGGCCATGGCCATTGAAGAAGCTTTTAATAATTATGGTAAGCCCTATGATTTTAATTTTGATAGCAGAACCTACGGGCGTCTAGTTTGTACGGAGCTGGTTTTTTATGCCTACTCCCCGGATGAAAGGATTGGAAAGGATGGGCTCGATTGGTTTATGACAGTAGTAGGCGGGGCCCCGGCCATGTACGGATATGATGTGGTGGAAACTTATTTTGAACTTCCGGAGTCTAGGAGAAGATTAGAGTTTATCTTTTATTATGAGTCCCCAAGAAATGGTGATGGCAGCGTTCGTGAAATGAGCGAAGCTGACTTAAGAGGAACAGTTGAACCAGATATGAACCGCTTTAAGGAGTAAGCTCTCTTACTAAAAAGCGCAGAACTTTCGTGTGATTATTAAGGCATTGAGGGTTCTTATCAGTGGTTAAGGCCATTTGGGCATGGGTTAAAAATTTAGAGGAAATCTCAAAATTCCAAGAGGAGTCTTCTAATAAAAAACTCTTGGCGCGAAGGACTTCTAGATCTGTGATGATTCTTCGGTATTTAAAATAGCCAATATCAAAAGTCTCCGAGTACCTTGGAAGAAGAATATTTCTCCAGATCCCTTCAACTTCAGAAACGTCCACCCAATCAGGAATTTCATTTAGACCTTTTTTCACATCTTCCCAGTCTGTTAGCTCCGACATTTTCTTGGTCCAAGAGCGCATACCACTCCAGCTAGTGCTTTGGTTAAGGGTGATAAAGCTGGAGGAGAATTTTTCTTTAAAGGCGAATTGGGTTTCTTCATCTAAGACGGAGAACATATGATTAAGTATAAGAGCGACTTTTGCTTTTTGATTAAGGGGACTTTTTCTTACAGAGGTAAGATATGGGTTATCAATATTATTGGACTTTAAAAAATTATTCACATTAAAGTAATTAACGGCCCCATCTTTAAGCCCGGCCTTTCGTATAAGAGATTTCCAACCAAGCTTAGTTTCTGAGTCCATTTTCCAAAGGACTTTTTCCCAAAGAGTTCTTTTATTGATGACGACGGTGGAGATTTCTCCGTCGGCCGTTTGAAGGGGAACAATATAGCGGTCAAAATTCTTTTTTTGAAAAGTATCTCCAAGAGTTTTTCTAAACTCCATATATTCTTTATATTTCTCAGGACTCCCAAGGGCCTTGGTTAAACGTTTTTTCATATTAAGTCTGGCAAAGGTCATTTGTCCCGAAATCCAGATGACATTATAGGGAATAGAAAGGGTGATGCTTAGAAGCCAAGGGTTAATAGTCCAGGCCACAAGATCAAAAATGGCCTCGTTGATGATCCCGCACATAAGGGCCAGCCAAAATCCGGCACCCCGTTTTTTTAGGCTTAGCTTCATATTCTTAAAAATATTTTTAAAGTCAGCAATAAGGGTTTTATAGTGAACCGCTTGGTAGGCATCTTTAAAGAACTTAAGCTTACTTGGCTCTAGCTCAAGTCTTCGCTCATATAGCTCAATATAACTTTCAAAAACTTCTCTTAGATGTTTTTCTAGTTCTAGATTATCAAGTTCCTCTAGAGAGCGGTTTCCAATTTTTCTATTGAGCACATGCCCTTTTTGAACGGTGACGGAAGTATAATCGAGGGCAAAATCGATCTCTTTGGCAAACTCATTCATATCGTAGAAATCTAATTGCACTCCCGGCTCGGCCCTTAAGGGAGTCGAGTGGCATAAAACCAAAGAAAGTAGGGTAATTAATATTGCTCTCACCGAGTAACTTTTCGGTACATATAAAGAGGATAATTAGAACCCGAGTCTTCTAGGCCGGTACTTAAGTTTCCGTTTAATGGCTCGATAAGAAGGGGTGAAGAAAATAATTATCACTTCAATTCTTATTTTATTTTATGGCTGTGCTGCCCATAAAGTGAGCGATCGCTCCCCAAGTTCGGCCATAAGTAATAATGCTTGTACGGAAGGAATCAAGGCCTTCTTTGATGAAAATGCCAAGCTTGAGATTGGTCTTTTATCTGAAGCGAGACTGGTGGATCAGGGGCTTTTAAGAAGCACGGATGTCCAGGCCATAAAGAATGACCCCGTTTATAAGCATATTCTTTTAGGGGAAGATGAGCATTTAAGGGATGATACGGCCAAGATTATTGGGCTTATTCGTAAGTACAGACCAGAAATGCAGCCCTCTAAAGTGGCCGATTTCTACCATGAGCTCTTTCACTCCTGTAAATTGTAAATGACTGACTGCGTCTTAAATAGGGATTGCTGACCTGCTATACCTATTTCTCAAATGAAGGATTTTCTTATTAACTCTATTTATAGGGCCACCGAAGGTGAAGGCGTCAATATTGGACAGTCGCAGATCTTCGTTCGCTTTCAAGGCTGCGCTGTAGGTTGTTTAAACTGCGATAGCATGGATACTTGGGACTTTGATCCTTCAACTGTGATGACTCTTAAAGAAGTTATGGCCGCGGTTGAGTACCAAGGACATATTGGAAAAATTAAAAGAGTCTCAATTACTGGAGGCGATCCACTTCATCCAAAACATACGCCAAGAGTTTTAGAGCTTGTAAAAGAGCTCAAGCAAAAAGGCTATTGGATTAATATTGAAGCGGCCGGAACCCGCGTGGTAGACGAGCTATTCGACCTTATTGATTTTATCTCCTTTGATTTTAAAACTCCTTCTACTGGAGTGGCCACTAACCCAAATCTCTTAAGAAGAGTTATCGAGCAGTATGGTAACCGAGCACAGATTAAATCTGTGGTTGAAAATAAAGCAGATTTTTCTTCAGCTCTTTTTGCTCATCAATGGCTTCTTGAGAATACGGATCTCTATTTAACTCCATGGGTTGTAACTCCGGCTTATAATTTAGGAGAAGAGTTTCCTGAAAAGAGATTTCAAGATATCATTGCCTGGAATGAAGAAGTGGGCGCGCCTTTTAGAGTTATCGGGCAACAACATAAATGGATCTTTGGACCAGATAAGAAACAGGTTTAAGTATGGAGCTTGAATTCGGAGCTCTTCACTCTATCGATTTACCAATAGAAAATGATCTTATTGAGAAATATTCTTTCTTGTTAAACTCTCATATTGAAAAGGCCGTTGGCCCGCGAGTGAATGAGTTTTTAGGGGGAAGAATTTGTGCTCACCGTGCTGCTGCAAGTTTAGGAGTTGAGTTAAAAGAACTTTTGGCCGGGGAAAAAAGAGAGCCCCTTTGGCCTAGGAATCTTGTGGGAAGTATTACTCATACTAAAAAAATGGCCATGGCCCTAGTTGATTTAAAAACGTCTTCCAAGTCAGTAGGAATTGATGCGGAAGAAATTATTGGGGAAGAAAAAATTGAGACCATTGAAAAGATGGTGGCCACAAAAAAAGATTTGGCCTTCCTTAGATTATTTAGCGAAAAGCTTACGGCCTATACGGTTCTCTTTTGCGCTAAAGAGGCACTATATAAATTAGTCTATCCTCTTTGCGAAGAATTCTTTGGTTTTGAAGAAGCAGAACTTAAGGCCCTTGATCTTGAGAGCGGAGAATTTATCTTAAAACTTGATTCAAAAAAGCCGGCCCTTTCAAAATTTTTAGGAAATTATAGGGGGCAGTTTTACAGAAAAAATGGACATATTATCTCGGTCATTCGCTTAGCTAGTGATTCTCATTAGTTACTCAGGTTAATTTTCAAATTTTTTACTCTTGTTTAGGGCCTAAAAACTAAGTGGAATTAGGCACTTAACCGATAAGAAACTAAGCAATTATTATTAGTTTTGAAATTGGATCGCTCTAATGAAGAACAAGCTGCATTTTCTTTTTGAAGAATATGTAAATTCCCATCCCGACGAAGTGGCCCTTATCTTTGGTGATAGGAAGCTGACTTATTCAGAGCTAAACCAAAAGGCCAATCAATTAGCCCGTAAATTAATTGAAGAGGGAGTCACTCCAGAGGACCGAGTTGGAATCTGTCTTGAACGTTCATTTGACTTGATAGCCTCAATTCTCGCTGTCCTAAAAACTGGTGCTTCCTATCTTCCCCTTGATCCTGAGTACCCAAAAGATCGTCTTGAATATATGATCGCCCACGCGGGACCTAAAGTTCTTCTCCATCATAAAAAACTTTTAAACTCTCTTCCAAAGCTTGGTGAGGGAGCTCTTTGTTTTGACGAACTAGAGCTTGGTAGTTTTGAAAATAAGAATTTAGAAATAAGTGAAGGAAGCCTTTGTTATATTATTTATACTAGCGGCTCCACAGGAACCCCTAAAGGGGTGGCCATGGGAGATAAGGCCCTCTTTAATTTAATCAAATGGCAAAATAAGCAGTCAGCAATTCTTAGCTCACCAGTGACTCTTCAATTTACTCCCGTTAGTTTTGACGTGCATTTTCAGGAAATCTTTTCAACTCTTACAATGGGTGGAACTCTGGTTCTGGTTAGTGAAGAGGAAAGACTAGATAGCTTAAAGCTATTAGACATTATTGATTCAAAAAAAGTGGAAAGACTTTTTCTTCCGTTTGTGGCCTTAAATCATTTAAGCGAAATGGCCCAGCATTATAATAAAATCCCCAAGCATCTAAAAGAAGTGACCACGGCCGGAGAGCAGCTTAAGATCACCGAGGGGATTCGCCATCTCTTTTCAAACCTAGAAGGTGCCAGACTCCATAATCATTATGGGCCCAGCGAAACCCATGTGGTAACTAGTTATACCCTTGAGGGGGATTCAAAAGACTGGGAAGACCTTCCTTCCATTGGAAAACCTATTCTCAATGTGTCCTGTTATTTTTTAGATGAAAATTTAAAAGAGACAAAAGATGAAGGAGAGCTTTACTTTGGTGGAGAGTGCCTAGCAGAAGGTTATCTTTTTCAAGAAGAGCTTACCCGTGAGCGCTTTATCGAAACAAAAGAATTTGGAAGGCTTTATAAAACCGGAGATCTTGGAAAATTAAATCAAAACCATGATATCGATTTTTTAGGTCGCCTAGATGGTCAGGTTAAGATTAGGGGTTACCGTATTGAGACCGGAGAAATTGAAGTCTGTATGCAAAAAATCTCTGGGGTTGAAGCAGCTGCGGTCAAAGTTTTTGAAGAGGGGACAGAGAAATATCTTGTGGGCTATATCACAGGTAATGAAAAACCTCTTGATGTAAAAAATAAAATTAGTGAAAGCTTACCTGATTATATGATTCCTAGTCATATCGTAATGCTGACTTCCATGCCTCTTACCCCAAGTGGTAAGGTTGATAAAAAATCACTTCCAAAGCCTGGCTCTAAAAGACCGGAGCTAAATATTGAGTACCTCGCTCCTAGCGGAGAAAAAGAAGAGCTTTTAGCTGGTCTTTGGGGTCGTCACTTAAAGATTGATAAGGTTGGGGTCCTGGATAGCTTTTTTGATCTTGGAGGCAACTCCCTTTTGGCCCTTCGAATTTTAGCGGAGCTTAAAGAAAAGCATCAGATTAATATTTCTGTGGTGAAGATGTTTCAGTATCCCACAATTAAGGCCCAGGTTGACTCCCTTGAAGGGGATGATGACTCTGAGTTAAGAGGCCGACTTGAGACTTTTAAAAATAAGCAAGGAAATCAAAAAAATAAAGATATCGCCGTTATTGCCATGAACGGCCGCTTCCCGGGAGCCGATTCCGTGGAAAAACTTTGGGAAAATCTATTGGGGGGAGTGAACTCGATTTCACCAATTCCAAAAGATCAACTCGACCCAAGTATTCCTGATGAATTAAAAAATGATCCAAACTATGTAAGCGCTCGGGGAATTATGCCGGACTTTGATAAGTTTGATTCAAGCTTTTTTGGGATGACTCCAAGAGAAGCAGAGCTTATGGACCCGCAACAAAGGGTCTTTTTAGAGCTGGCCTTTGAAAGTTTAGAAAAAGCCGGCTACACCTCTTCAAAGTATCAAGGCTCCATTGGGGTCTTTGCTGGCATGGCCAATAATACTTACTATCAAAAAGTTTTAAAGCAAAAAGATAAGGTGAACTCCGTAGGCGAGTTCAATGTGATGCTTGGAAATGAAAAAGATTATATCGCCACAAGGGTTTCCCATAAGCTTAACTTAAAGGGACCAAGCCTAAGTTTACATACCGGTTGCTCAACCTCTTTGGTTGCCATTATTCAAGCGGTGCAGTCCCTAAGAAATGGGGAATGCGATATGGCCTTGGCCGGGGGAATTTCTATTCAAGGCTCTCCCTATAGTGGCTATCTCTACCAAGAAGGAGGAATCTTTTCTAAAGATGGAAAGTGTAGACCTTTTGATAGTGAGGCCAGTGGAACTGTTTTTAATGATGGGGGTGCTCTCGTTGTTTTAAAACCCTTGGAAGAAGCGATTGTGGCCGGTGATGAAATTCATGGAATTATTAAAGGGGTAGCTCTAAATAATGACGGTGCTGATAAGATGAGCTTTACGGCCCCATCAGTAAGTGGACAGGCCGAAGCTATTTCTCGTGCCCTAATCGATGGAGAAGTCGAGGCCAAAGATTTAAATTATATTGAGGCCCATGGTACCGCCACCCCAGTGGGGGATCCGGTTGAGGTTGAAGGTCTTTGTAAGGCCTTTGGGCAAATGGATAAAAAAGAGTTTTGCGCTCTAGGATCCATAAAAAGTAATATTGGTCATCTTACCAGTGCCGCCGGAGTCACGGGCTTTATTAAGGCCTTACTTGTGGCCAAGACCGGTGAGGTTCCTGGTACCTTGCATTTTAGGAAAGCGAATACTGCTATAGATTTTTCGGCCACACCTTTTATTTTGAGCTCTGAAAAATCAGTGATTAATTCTTCTGAAAAAATAAAGACAGGGGTTTCCTCCTTTGGAGTGGGGGGAACTAATGCCCATGTCGTCATTGAAGAATATAAAAATGAAGATAAAGACGAGTTAAGTCATGAGGTTCATCTTTACCGCTTCTCAGCTAAATCAAAAGAGGCTCTAGAGGAGCTTACGAAAAAACAATTGGCCTTAATTAATAGCCTTGAACCTAAAGATAAAACAAGGGCGGCCTATACTTTAGATGTGGGAAGGACGGACTACGCCTTTAGACAAGTCGTTGTGGGCGGTAATGAGTCCATCGAAAAATTAGTCCCTGCCAATAGCGCAAAAGATAAATTCAAGAATAAGAAAAAGCTATACTTTATGTTCCCGGGACAAGGCTCCCAGTACATCAATATGGGTAAAGGCCTTATGAAGCATAAGGTCTTTAAAGAAAGTTTTGATCGTTGCTGCGACCTTCTTGTAAAATATCAGGACCGAGATTTAAGAGAAATTATTTACCCAAGTATTGAGAATGAAGAATCGGCCTATGAGGCCCTAAAAAATACTTATTATACTCAGCCGGCCATTTTTTGTTTTGAGTACTCTTTAGCAAATCTTCTGATAAGCTGGGGGATTACTCCAGACGGTCTAGTTGGCCATAGTGTTGGGGAATTTGTGGCCGCGACACTTTCGGGAATCTTTACCTTAGAAGAGGGACTGGCCTTAATCGCTAAACGAGGGGAGCTAATGAAGTCTCTTCCCGGTGGCTCCATGCTTTCGGTTCGCCTTGGACAAGAGGAAGTCATTCCTTTTCTTAATGAGGATATTCAATTGGCCGCGGTTAACGCCCCTGGCTTAGTGGTGGTTGCGGGACCAACGGATAAGATTAAGCTCTTTCAGGAGAGTTTAGAAAAAAGAGATATTGTCTGCCGCTTTTTACATACAAGTCATGCCTTTCATTCAGCCATGATGGATCCCATCGTTCCTAAGTACGAAGAGTTTGTAAAAAGTTTTACTTTAAAAGAAGCGCAGATTCCTATTTTTTCAACGGTTGAAAAGGATGCAGATTTAAGTCAAAGCTCCTATTGGGCCAATCATTTACGGGCCCCCGTAAAGTTTTCACCATGTATTGAAAATCTTATTAAAGAAGAGGATGCCATCTACCTAGAGATCGGTCCGCGAAATACTTTGGCTACTCTTAGTAAAAAGGTTTTCTTAAAGGAAGATAGAAAAGATTTAGTTTCTATAGCTTCGGTTAGTGATGATCCAGAGCTAGAAGAGAGAAGCTTATTAAAGGCCCTAGGTCAGCTTTGGATTCAGGGGATCTCCACAGATAGGGAGCTCTTTTATGGAAATAAAAAACCAAGACGAATCGCCCTTGAGACAATGCCTTTTAAAAGAAAACGAACTTGGATTGATGAAGTTACAACATATAAAGAAGAATTACATATTGAAAAGGAAGTAAAGATGACAGCCACAAATGATGGATTAAGATCTAAATTAACCGAAGTCTTTGAAGAGGCCAGCGGAATGGACATCTCTGAATTTGATTCCGATACCAGCTTTATGGAAATGGGAATGGATTCATTGTTCTTAACTCAGGTCGCCTTAAACTTGAAGAAAGTTTTTAAAGTTGAAATTGGCTTTAGGCAATTAATGGAAGAGCTATCTACAGTAAATGAGCTTTGCTCTTTTCTAAAGGCAAATTCCTCTGTCAGCTTTGAAGAGGAAGTGACTCCTGAAGTGGCGGTTTCGGCTCCAGCACCTGCACCTGCACCTGCACCAGCACCTGCACCAGCACCTGCTCCCGTATCCGCACCAGCTCCAGTCGTAGCGGCTGCTCCGATTCAATTATCTTCAGGATCAAACCTAGAAACGATAGTGGCCAAACAATTAGACTTAATGTCTCAGCAAATGCAGCTTCTTTCTGGTCAGGCCGTGGTTTCAGCTCCTACGGCCCTCGCCCCACAGGCGCAGGCCCAGGCACAAGTGGCCCCTTCAGCGCCAGCGGCAAGTCCAGCACCAGCGCCCGCTGCTAAAGAGACTAAGGAAGTTAAAAAAGTAGATGTTAATAATGCCAAAAAGGCCTTTGGTGCCATAGCTAGGATTAATACTCAAAAGAATACTGAGCTTACAGCTGAGCAAGTTTCTTATATTGATCAGCTCACAAGCGAATATAATAAAAAAACCAAGGGCTCTAAAGAGTTTACTCAAAAGTATAGAAAGTCCCATGCGGACCCAAGAGTTGTGACTGGTTTTAGACCTGAAGTAAAAGAGCTTATTTATCCACTTGTTATTAATAAGTCCCATAGTCAAACTCTTTGGGATGTAGACGGAAACAAGTATATTGATATGCTTTGTGGTTTTGGTTCCAACTTCTTTGGAAATGGAAATGAAAAAATTAAAAAGTATATCTTAGAGCAAATTGAAAACGGTTATGAGATTGGACCTCAGCATGAGCTAACAGGTGAAGTAAGCCGTCTTGTCTGCGAGCTAACCAACTCAGACCGAGCAGGTTTTTGTAATACCGGCTCAGAAGCAGTCCTTGGGGCCATGCGCGTGGCCCGAACCGTAACTGGAAGAGATACAATTATTGCCTTTGAAGGCTCTTATCATGGAATTAATGATGAGGTGATTGTAAGGGGAACAAAGTCTGGAAAATCTCTGCCGGCGGCGCCAGGAATTAATAAAGACGCTGTGAAAAATATGGTGATCTTAGAATATGGAACAGAAGAGTCCCTTGAAAAAATAAGAGAGCTCTCTAAAGATGCCGCTGCGGTTTTAGTTGAGCCAGTTCAAAGTAGAAGAAGTGACTTTCATCCAAAAGAGTTTCTACAAGAAGTGAGGAAGATTACCCTTGAAAATGATTGCGCTCTTATTTTTGATGAGGTTATTACTGGTTTTAGAATTCACCCCGGTGGCGCTCAGGCCTATTTTGATGTGAAGGCCGATCTTGCCACTTACGGAAAAATTGTGGGCGGGGGAATTTCTATTGGAATTATCGCCGGTAAAGAAAAATATATGGATGCCCTTGACGGTGGACATTGGCAATTTGGTGATGCCTCTACCCCAACAGTGGGGGTAACCTATTTTGCGGGAACCTTTGTCCGCCACCCCATGGCCTTGGCCGCTGCAAAAGGGGCCCTTGAGATTATTAAAGAAGGGGGCGTTAAGCAGCTTCAAGACTTAACAGAAAAGGCTGATCACTTTGCCGATGAGATTAATCTTTATTGTCAGCAAGTTGGTCTACCTTTAAAGATGGATAATTTTGGCTCCTTAATGAAGCCAAAATGGAAAGAAGATGTTCAAAATGGGGATTTACTTTTTACACTGATGAGATTTTATGGAGTTCATTGTTATGACGGTTTCCCATGGTTTGTTAACTTGGCCCATACAGATGAAGAACTCCAAACGGTTATCTCCATCTTTAAAAAATCAGTGAGGGCCCTACAAAAAGTGGGACTGCTACCTGGTATTGCCGGAGCAGAGCCTAAATTTGATATTCCGCCAATGGACGGGGCCATTCTAGGTAAAGACGCCCTTGGGAATCCTGCTTGGTTTATAAAAGATCCAGATAATCCAGATGAATATCTGGAGATTGAGGCCTAAGAGTGGGAAAGAAGGCCAAGAAAATAACTCATAACCCTTTTGAAGGGGGAGAGATCATTCTTAGTGTGCCCACAACGGAATCTCAGCGAGAGATGTGGGCCACAGTAGAAATGCTTCCTGAAGCAACTCTTTGTTATAACGAATCCCTTAGGGTGAGTTTAAAAGGGGAGCTTTGTCTTAGAAGCTTTCAACGTGCCTTTCAAGAAATGATTAGACGCCACGATGCCATGAGGTCTAGTTTTACCTCCGATGGTAAGTGGCTTTTGGTGAGCGATAAGTTTAACTACCTCTATGAATTTATGGATTGGTCTGAAACTTCAGATCGTTCTGAGCTGCTTAAAAAAGAAATTGAAAAGGCTACTAAACATAAATTCAACTTAGTTAAAGGTCCACCTTTTAAGGCCAGTCTAATTAAACTGGATAAAGACGAGCATCTCTTTTTTATTACCGCTCATCATATTATTTGTGATGGCTGGTCCATGGCGATTATGGTCTCTGAACTTTCTAAACTTTATTCTGACTTTTTAGAAGATAAAAGAAATCAGCTTTCATGGCCTATTCAATTTAGTCAGTACGCCATTAGAGAAAACAAAGGTGAGATCACTAAAGATTGTGATATTCAGTACTGGAAAAATGAATTCAAGACGATTCCTAAACCCTTAGATCTTCCCCAGGATTTTAAAAGACCTGATTTTAGAACTTATGATTCTAAGAGAATTGACTTAGAAGTGCCGCCGGAGCTTGTTCAAAAAATTAAAAAACTCGGTGGAAAGCTTGGCATGAGCTATTACACCACTTTAATGACGGGATTTGAAATACTTTTACATAGATTAACCAAAAGGGAAGACCTAGTGGTCGGTGTCTCGGCCGCGGCCCAATCTATCCTTGGAGAGTACGATCTTTGTGGTCATTTGGTTAACCTTCTTCCAATAAGAGCGAAGATTGATCCTAATGGAAGTTTTGAATCCCTTGGTAAGGAACTTAAGACCAAAATGCTTGATGCTTTTGATCATCAGACTTATACCTTTGGAAGTTTATTAAAAGAGTTAAAATTAAAAAGAGATCCCTCTCGAATTCCGCTGGTAAATATTATCTTTAATGTCGATCAGCAGTATTTTGGACAGGGCCTTGAGTTTAAAAAGATAAAGGCCTCTTATACTTCTAATCCTAGGCATTTTGAAAATTTTGAGATTTTTATTAATGCTACGGCCTGTGGTGATGAGCTGGTGTTAGAATGTCAGTACAATACCAATCTTTTTAAACATGAGACGATTCTAAATTGGCTTGAACAATATATTTCAATTATGGAACAGGCCTGCATCTCTTCTTCAGTTAAGCATAAGGATCTTATGCTAAATAATCTAATCCTACCTGCATTTGAAGAAAGCTCAGATAGCGAGGCTAAACTAGTGGAGGAGGAAACACCTCCTTCTAAAGAAGAGCCTCGTGTTTTAAAAATCTGGGAAGAAGTTCTTCAGATGCAAGGTATTCCAAGAGATATGGACTTCTTCGCCCTAGGAGGGCATTCACTACTGGCCAATGAAGTTTTAACCAAGGTCATAGCTGAATTTGGAGTAAAGCTTAGCTTAAAAGATTTCTTTATGGCCCCTACCATAATGCAATTTGCTAGGCTGCTTGATAGTGGTGAAACTGAAAAGGCCGAAACGAAAACTATTCAGGGAGGACAGGCACCGCTTTTTGGAGAAGTTGATGTCAGTGTGAATCAGCTGAGAACCTGGTATCTCGAGCAATTTAATCCTGAAACCACCATGCACTTTCTTCCGGCCAGCTTTCGCGTAAAAGCAAAGATAGATGTTTTGGCCCTAGAGAAAAGTTTAAACTATTTAATAGAGCGACATAGCGCTCTTCGAACATGCTTTAAGGCCGTGGATGGAATTCCAAAACAAGTTATTCAAGAGAATTTAAATTTTAAGCTAGAACTTGAAAACTGCAAGGAAGAGGATATTGTCAAAGTCTTAAATAAAGACGCCGAACTTCCCATGAGTCTTGAAAAAGCACCGCTTTTTAGATCTAAACTCTATAAACTTGGAAAAGAGGATTTTGTTTTTTACTTTAATGTGCATCATATAATTTGGGATGGCTGGTGCTTTGATATCTTTTTTGACGAGTTAAGCCGCTCCTATGCTGCCTTTGCAAAGGGAGAGTCACCTTCACTAGAAAAGCTCCCGGATATTACATATGGGGACTTTGCTCTTTATAATAAAGAGGTCAATGAGTCCGCTTTCTTTAAAAATGAAATTAAATTTTGGAAAGAAAATCTTTCACAAATTCCAGTTCTAGAATTACCGACGGATTTTCCAAGACCTCCTCAAATGTCAAATGAGGGGGAGGCCCTTCCCTTTCAAATTGATATGAAGCTAGCTCAAAAACTAAAAGATCTAGCGGGTGAAAATAGCTCTTCACTTTTTAATGTGTTTTTAACCGCCTTTAAAATGGCCGTAAGCCTTCATTCTGGTAGTACAGACCTCGTAGTGGGAACGCCCGTTAGAGGAAGAAGCACTAAAGAGCTAGAGAAAATTATTGGCTACTTTGTAAATACGGTTTCACTTAGATCAAGATTAGATTTTCAAAAAAGTTTTGCTGCTAATTTGGAAGTCGTCACCCATGGATCACTAGATGCATTTTCGAATCAAAGCTTGGCCTTTGAGACCATTTTAGAGCATGTAAACTGGGAGAGAGATCCGAGCCGCACGGCCATATATCAAATATTTTTCTCATACCAGGATGTAAGTAATAGAGAAGGGCATTTAGGCGGGCATCCCTATTCACAGATCAATATTGATAAAGCATCCACCCATACAGATCTTGATATGTGGATTAAGACTGGAAAAAACAAAGTCGAAGGTGCCTTTGAGTATCGAATCGATCTCTTTAAAAAAGAAACCATCTCCATTATCATGGAGACTTTTAAGCATATACTTACCTTAGCGGCAGATTCAGCAAAGACTTCTTTAAGTGAACTTGAACTGATTGCTCCGACGCAAAAAGATCTTCTTATAAATAAATTAAATGATACTTGGATAGATTTTGGGAGTGAGGAATCCTTCCATGAACTCTTTGAGCAAAGAGTTCAAAAAGCCCCTTCAAGCCCCGCGGTTCATGATGAGAAGGGAAGTTTAACTTATGAAGAACTTGATAATAAGGCAAATGCATGGGCCAATGATCTTATCTCTAAAGGTGTAGTCCCAGGAGATTTAGTAGGACTGTCTGTTCATCGTCATAAGGAAATGCTTGTGGCCCTACTCGCAATCTTAAAGGCCGGGGCAGGTTATGTTCCCCTTGATCCGGGATTTCCCCAAGACCGTCTTGATTATATGATTGAAAGCTCAAAGCTAAAGCTTATGATCGTAGAGGATAGCCTTCTTTCTCGCTTTAAAAATGATTCAGCTAAAAAACTTCTCCTAAGTGAGATGTCTGAAGAAAATAATCAAAAACCTCTTAGCACTTATAATGGAAGTAGTACGGCCTATGTGATTTATACCTCTGGTTCCACAGGTAAACCTAAAGGGGTTCAATTGCCCCATAGGGCGGTAATTAATTTTTTAAGGTCCATGGCCGTGGCACCGGGTATGAAAGATAAAGATCGCCTTCTTGCGGTAACCACCTTAAGTTTTGATATTGCTGTGCTAGAGCTTTATCTTCCCTTAATCACCGGAGGGAGCGTCTATATTGCTACTAAACAAGATGCTATGGACGGAGAGAGCTTAAAGAAGATAATTGAAAAAGAAAAAATCACCATGATGCAGGCAACTCCCTCCACCTGGCGACTGCTTCTAGCTTCAGGCTGGAAAGGATCAGAAGACTTTAAACTACTTTGCGGTGGGGAGCCTTTCCCAAAAGACTTGAATCAAAAGCTTATTCCCTTAGTTGAAAGTGTTTGGAATATGTACGGTCCAACGGAAACGACCGTTTGGTCTACTATTGAAAAGTTAACGGACCCGATGGCCCCTATTTTAATAGGTAAGCCCATCGCCAATACGAGCTGTTATATTTTAGATGAAGAGCAAAAGCTTCTTCCTTTTGGAAGAACCGGTGAGCTTTATATTGGAGGCCATGGTCTAGCCGATGGTTATAAGGGCCGAGAAGATTTAACCCTTGAGCGATTTGTGCCTAATCCCTTTAGATCTGGGGAGAAAATGTATAATACGGGAGATCTGGCCCGTTATCATAGTGATGGCCGGCTTGAATGCCTTGGTAGAAATGATGGACAAGTTAAAGTCAGAGGCTACCGGATAGAGCTCGGGGAAATTGAATCTGTTCTTAGTCAATTCCCAGGAATTGAAAGCTCAGTGGTTATCACAAGGGAAGATCAGCCCGGAGATGTAAGGCTTGTTGGATATTATATAAATTCCGGTGGGCCATTAGATCTTTTTAAGCTAAGGGCCTTTCTAGGGGAGAAAATCCCAAGCTATATGATTCCTTCCCATTTTATGGAGCTAAAAGAATTTCCTAAAACTCTTAATGAAAAAATTGATAAGAAAAATCTTCCTGCACCAGTGGCCGCAGCGGTTAAAATGGAAGAGGTTATTACTGAAGAAAAACCAAAGGCCAATAAAAAGCACCAGTCCTTAGATTCGACGGAATCTAAGCTAAAGGCCATTTGGATTGAGCTTTTAGGGCATGATGAGATTGAGCGTGAGAGTAACTTTTTTGATGTGGGTGGGCATTCTCTTTTATCAGTTCAGCTTTTTTCAAAAATAGAAAAAGAATTTAATCTAAGTCTAGGGCTTGCCACTTTATTTGAGGCCTCAAGCTTAGGGGGACTCTCAGATTTAATAGACTCTAAACTTGGACCTAGTGAACCCAATAGAGATGTGAGTACAGAAGTCTCTAGCTTACTTCATTCAGTTGTTGAGATTAAAAAAGGACAAAAGGAGCCCATCTTTTGTTTTCATGGAGTAGGGGGGAATGTCTTAAACTATATGGCCCTTGTTCCAGGGCTTGACGAGGGACGAGGTCTTTATGGAATGCAAAGCTACGGGGTAGATGGAAACTCAGAGACTTTAAACACAATAGAAGAAATGGCCGAAGTCTATTATAAAGAAATGAGATCTGTTCAGCCGAGGGGCCCGTACTTTTTAGCTGGCGGCTCTATGGGTGGATACTTGGCCTTAGAAGTAGCAAGACTCTTACAAATGGCCGGAGAAGAAGTTGCAGAGCTAATTATGTTTGATACTTTTGGGCCAGATATAGATTTAAAATCTTATGGTAATCAGACTCATGGGTTCATTGAAAATCAAAAGATTATGATTCCCTACCGCTTTAAAAAGTATTCTTATAAACTTCGCGTGGCCTTTTTAAAGCTCTTTGGGCTACCCATTCCCCATGAGATAAGACATTTCTTTATTGAGGCCAAGAACTATAGCGCCCTTTATAAATATGAAGTTAAACCTTTTAAAGGGAATATCACTCTCTTTAGAAGCCCAATTGCTAGTACTGGTTTTTATTCCGATCCAAATTTAGGTTGGGGCAGCTCTCTTGATGGTGAGCTAACGCTTATCGAAGTAGACGGTGATCATGAAAAAATTGTGGAGGCCCTTGGTCTTCCAAAGGCCTTAAAAGACTATTTATCTAATTCTAAAACGTAAGAAAGTCCCAATTTTGCAAAGATAACAGAATGGGCAGCAGAGCCGTTCATTACATCTAAGGTATCATCTGCCGTATGAATTCTAGGATTCTCTTCTGCCACTCTCGATTCATAAATAAAAGAAGAGCGAAAGTTTCTATAGCTAAAAGAATAATGATCGCTACAAGCGTAATTACACTTATCATATCCCCATGGAACTCCCAGGTATTTATCAACTAGAGTTCCTAAAAATTGATTTTGCTCTTTATCAGTTTCATCTGAAATAATACTTAAATTGATATCCTCGCTTCCTTTAAAGTTGGTGCCATCAATATTAAGCATGCCTCTAATCTTTTTTACCTTTTCATCATACCTCTTAGAAATATCCATACTTCCACGCAGGCCCACTTCCTCAGCGGCAAAGGCCATAAATTGAAGGTTATGATGAGGCTTATAATTTGATTCAATAAGTACACGGATAATTTCAGTGATAACCGCTATACCAGAAGCATTGTCATCTAGACCCGGTGAGTGAGAATGGGGACCTTCATCATCCGAGTTAATACTATCACCGTGGCCGCCAACAATAATATTTTCATCCGTTGAACCTTTAATAGTTAAGACAACAGACTTTTGTTTCCATTCTTTATGATCAATTAGTTCAACTTTGACATCAGATCTATTTTCAGTAAGTTTCGACCAGTTCTTAGCTAGGTCTTCCATGGCCTTTATTCCCTCAGGGGAAGAGTAGTACCTGGTCTTATAGCTTGAAAACCATGCCATTAAAGAGAGAAGTCTAGATTCCTGTACATTTTCTAGTAGAGGTTTTACGAGTGTTTCTTTAGTTACTCTATAGTCAACGGTGTATCTATTATCGTCCCACCCTTTTAAGAGCTTTTTCTTTTTATTCTTCTCTACACTTTTTGTAACAAAGCCACCGCATCTTCCGGTATGGGCATGTAGGGCGGCAGATAGAGAGTTAAGCTCAGCTTCCTTAAGTCTAAGTTCAACCTTTTTTCCAAAGTTTTGAACTTTATATTTAAGGCCTCTCGAAATAAGCTCTTTATAGGAATTCAGAGGAAGTTCAACAGAAACCTCTTTTGAATAAAGCGATGTGGAAAGGAGAAGTAAAAGGATCGAAAAAGCTTTCATGATTTCTTATAGCCTATAAAAAAAATAAAATCTTCTAATTGTAATTTTTCACAGATTTAATAATATATTCTTCACAAATATGGCATAGGGGGGTAGGGTATAGTCTTTTCAGGAGAAGGTGATGTTAAATCTAGTAAAGAATAATCCTCTTATTTTGATTTTAAGAAAAATTAAGTATGAGAGAAAGTTTCGTAATAATAAGGACTTAAACCTCTTTAAAGGGGTTTTCTCCTCTTATCAAAGTGCTTTTGACTCAATTCCAAGCGAGCTTCTTAACTCTTATGACAATGAAAGTTCAGCAAAAATGTATAAACACCTATGTTCGGAAGTTTTTCCTTCTGATTACGCAAATATGTTTTGGTTAAGTCAGCTAATAAGGGACGAATCAAAAGTTTTTGATTTAGGAGGTCATATTGGGGTTAAATATTATAGCTATCAACAATATTTCAATTTCCCAGAAAGCATAAACTGGACAGTGTTTGATACTTCTTCGGCAATTGAAGAAGGAAAGAAGTTTGCTAATCAAAAAGGTGAACATAGGCTTAAATTTTCTGAGAAAATTGATGAATTTGACGACCACGATATTCTTTTTGTCTCTGGTGCTCTTCAGTATATAGATATTAATTTATCAGACATAATTTCAAAAAAGGCTTCAAAACCCAAATTTGTCCTAATAACTCTTCCTCTTACTCAGCACGAAAGTTTTTATACTATTAATAATTTAGGAACAGCATGTTGCGTCTATATTGTTCGAAATGAAAACGAATTTATTAAGAGTTTTGAAGATATTGGCTACGAAAAAAAGGACGACTGGAATATTCCCGCAAAGTATTGTGAGATTCCTTTTTTCGAAAAATATTCTCTAGAAAACTACAGAGGTCTTTTGTTTGAATTTACTGATTGAGTAAATATGAGATTAAAACGATTTGTGGAATCGTCAAAGCAGGTAAAATTAAGGTACAAAGCCATGATTTTGTTGTGTCTTTTAATGACATGATTTCAGTATAATCGGTAGAGACGCCGGTCATTAGAAATGCAAAGGCATTTCCAGGTGCCTTGGCCCTCGTAACCAAGTCAGCGGCGAGGGGTGTTGAGCCCTCTGAACAAACCTCTAAAACCGTAGCGACAAATAAAGTGATACCCATTCCTCCCATTGTCGGTCCAACATATTCCTGAAGAATTTCAGGGGAGGCTACTAGGCGAACAGCTGAGGTTAGAACAGCGCCAAAAAAGATCCATCTTAGAACCATTTGCCCGTCCCTAAATCCATTTACTGCCAGTTCTTTATAAAATAATACAGTGAAGAACTTACCTTTAAATGAGGCTTTGAGGTTTGGCCAAACCTGATAATCACTAGGAAGTTCAGTTTGGTTTATATTATTAGGAATGAGCTTTTTTAAGAGTAGTACTCTAACAATGAGGCCCGTGATAATGGCAATAATTCCAGAAAGAACTATAAAGCTTATGGTTAGTTTTGCTCCTACAAGCGTAAATAAAATAAAAGTTAATGAAATTGAGTTCCAGGGACTAGCAATCAAAAAGGCCATAACCTGAGCGAGGCTAGCGCCACGCTCGTAAAGTTTCATTCCAACCATAAGAATACCATGGCTACAGAGGTCTAGTAGTAGCCCAGCCGCTGTTGCCTTAAAGATTCCTTTAATAGACGTTGGGGAACCGACAGCACTAATGACAACCTCTCTTGGAATAAAACTCAAAAGCCCCACAAACACGAGACCTAGGAGTATTCCAGGGGCCATTGTGTTCATTAGTTCTACAATCGAATGACTAAAATGAAGTTGTATGCCCGGAAGAAAAAAATGTTGAAAATAGGATAGGCCTATAATTAAACTTGATCCAATAAGTAGCCAATCACGCTTTTTAGTACTCGTTCCATGGCAGCTAGTTTCAACTTTTACTTCTTGTGGGCAACAACTCATTTCTTATCCAATCTTAGTTGTGGTGACATTCAAAAGGCTCATTTGCACTATGTCTATGGCAACCAAACTTCATTTTTGATCCAGAGTTTAGATAAACAGTTACCGATACTCCGTGATCATTTGGCGAAGCTTTTACTCCTTTAAAGTCAGCAATAGTGTCTTCATCATGACTTTCTTCAAAGAGCCTGATCGTTTCAGTAACAGCTTCTGCTGTATCCGAAGCTCCGGAAGCAAATAAGTTAAAAGAAACTAGTAATGTTAGGGTAAGCAAAATCGATTTCATATTCTCTCCTTTTAGTTAGAATTCATCATTATCAAAATCGTCTTCTATATCATCGTCAAAATCATCATCATCATCATCATCATCTTCTTCGCAGTTTTTTGGTAGTTCCGTAATTTCCTCGTTAGGGGCGCAGGCCCTAATCCACTTCGCGATAAAGTCTATTTCTTTTTGATGAAGTCTTTCTTTAATCGGCATATTGCCATTATCCACCTCTTCCCAAAGCCTACTTTTTTTAGGATGGCCTTTTATCAATAAAGGAATAAACTTCTTTTCCATAGTCGTTTCGTAGGTATCAAAATTGATAGGATCAAACTCTGGCTCCGCTCTTCCTAATAATTCTGAATGGCAGGAAAGGCACTTAGGTTTGAGTATAAATTCATGTAAGGACTTAAAACTAAGTGGTGCCTTCCCTTGAATTAAGGCATTGCCTTCAAAAGGAAGCGTTGAATCTTTAAATTCAAGGGGACCTTTTTGCGGCTTGCACGCTATTAATAATAGGAGTGCTATGGGGAAAAGCAGTACCGTTCTCATTGTTTATAGGTACCCTTAAATTTTTGAAAGATCAAGTACCCCCATGGGGTATGTAAAAAAGTAATTAAAATTGTAAATATTTCCAGACATAACGAAGTTCTAGCCGTTTTCTTGGGTTCTTTGTATATACCCCCTATACGTATTTTGGAGAATATATGAAAAACCTTTGTTTATTGGCCTTGAGCTTCCTTCTTTCTTTTACTTTATTTGCTGAGGAGAGGCGATATGAGCTTAATGTAGAGCATGTGACCAAAAATATTACTGGAGTTGATGTGACTCATGCTTTGGCCATTAACGGTCAAATGCCAGCTCCGACGCTTAGGTTCAAAATAGGCGATACGGCGGTCATCGTTGTAAATAATAAAACGACCGAGCCTACAACTCTACATTGGCATGGACTTCTTCTTCCTTGGGATCAAGACGGACCTTCCTTTTCAAATACAAAGTTAATTCTTCCAGGGACGTCCCATACCTTTAAATTCCCCATTATTCACTCTGGTACTTTTTGGTATCACTCGCATACTGAACTTCAGGAGCAAAGAGGACTTTATGGGGCCATCGTTATAGAAGATGAAAAGGAGATTGCTAAAGTTGATCACGATTTAGTTTTTGTTATGAGTGATTGGGTAAATGAGCACCCAATGCAGGTTCTTAAAAACTTGAAAAAAGATGGTCATTACTATTCTTTTAAAAAGAAGTTTCTTCCATCGATTCTCGGCGCTATTCGCGCTGGAGCAATATGGGATTATATCAAAGGCGAGTGGACTCGAATGGGGCCTATGGACCTTAGTGACGTCGCCTATGATGCCTATTTAGTAAATGGTAAGCAAAAAGAAATGCTTAAAAATATAAAGCATGGTGAAAAAATACGTCTTCGAATTATTAATGCTTCTGCTTCGACTTATTTTTATTTTAATATTGGGAACCTAAGAAATTTCAAAGTCATTACAAAAGACGGAATAGAAGTTATGCCAGTAAAGGTAAATGAGCTTCAGGTTGCTGTCGCCGAAACCTACGATATTGTCTTTGAAATGCCTCATTCCATGAAAACATTTGAGTTTAAGGCCACAGCACAAGATATTACTGGTTCAGCTAGCTGGATGGTTGGTAATGGACCCATGGAGCATGTTCCAATGAAAATGAAACCATCTCCTTATGGAATGGATCATGGCGATCATGGTGGTGGGCACGGTGACCATGGTGGTGGAAATGATGACGATGATGACGGCCATGGAGATTGGAATGATGACGAATTTAAAAGTCGTCAAGCAGTAGAATCGGAAATGGAAGATGATCTAATGTTTGCAGAGCTAGAGAACGGCCACGATCATGGCGATATGCCAATGCCGTCTATGAGTAAAACAAAAAGATTAAACTACGATATGCTTATGGCCAAAAAAATTACGGCCTTTGATCCAGAACTACCAAGAAGAGAAATCACTTTAGAGCTTTCCGGAGATATGGAAAGGTATACCTGGTATATCAATGGCAAACCATTTTCAGAAGAAAAACATATTATGATCAAGTACGGAGAAGTGGTTCGTATTAAATTTGTTAATACAACAATGATGCATCATCCGATGCACTTACATGGTCACTTTTTTCGAGTGATAAATAAGATGGGAAAAAAGTCACCCCTCATGCATACGGTTGATGTCTCTCCCATGAATACTGTTGAGATAGAGTTTTATGCCAATGAGCCTGGGATTTGGTTTTTACACTGTCATAATCTTTATCATATGAAGATGGGGATGGCTCGATTGGTTAAATATGAAGGTTTCAAGAGGCCGGATGATCTTGTTGAGCAAGAAAGAGTTTGGGGACCAGAGCTTACTCATGACAATGATGCTTTCAGTAGAGGAGAGGTTTATTTAGGCACAAATAATGTTGAAGTTGAACTTGGAATTAATGCTGGCCGATACGAAGTAGAAATGTCCATTGAGATGGAAGACTACGATATTGATAATTTAGAAGCGGACCTTCTTTTTAAAAGGTACTTTAGTCGTTTTCTATCTGCAGTAGTTGGAGCTGAGTATGACGAAAATAGTATTTATGGATTATTAGGTATTCAGTATATGCTTCCCCTAAATGTTGAAATGCTTGGGTATGTAAGGACTGATGGAAAAGTAATTGTAAAACTTAAAAAAGAAATTCCGATCACGTCAAGGTTAGCTCTAGAGTTGGAACCAACAATTGAGTACTTGAACAATGAAGTAGACTTTGAAATGGAAGCTGGTCTAAACTACGTTATTAATGAAAGATGGGAAGCTGGTGTGACTTATGGCTATGACCAGCATGATGGACACAGGATTGGCTTTGGGATTCGATTCAAATTCTAGGATAGTAAAATGAGTAAGAAAGGCGCAGATCATAAAAAACAATTGAGCCGTGTAAACCGTATTGAAGGTCAGGTACGGGGAATTGGTAAAATGATCGAAGAGGAGAAGTACTGTATCGATATTCTTACCCAGATCAAGGCCGTTCGCTCTGCCATGAAATCTCTTGAGTTAGAAATGCTTGAGTCTCACCTGAATTGCTGCTTAAAAGGTGCTGTTCAATCTGAGTCTAAAGAACAGATGAATGAGAAGATAGAGGAGATTCTAACGCTGATTAAAAGGGTTAGTAAGTCCTAGCGGCAAGTTTTGCCAGAAATTTTTTCGTAGAGTTTTTAAATACCCCTCAGGGGTATTCCCTCCGATAGGTTGGTAACGACTTATTCAGGAGGAATTTATGAGAGAAAGGAATTCTCTAACCTTGGCCTTGCTAGGGTTAATATTATCTACAGGTGTGGTCGCATCAGAGCACAAGCTTATTGTTAAATGGAATGGAACGAAAGATCACAAGGGCTGTCGCGTTGGTGAAGTTGTATTTGAAGCATTACAACTCTATGAAGCTAAGTGCGATGATGATGGATTTAAAAGGCTAAAGCGCTCAAGGGCCGATAACTATATTTTGAACGCTCCAATATCAAGAAGGAATCGACCAAGTGATCCAAGATTTAATGAACTTTGGAATCTTAATCCCCAAGGAAATACTGCTCATATTGATGCTATATCTGCATGGAAAAGGAGTGTAGGGACTCGCTTTGGCGTAGGTGCTCCAGTAGTGGCAGTTATTGATGGTGGAGTTGATGTTTCTCATGTGGATTTAGAAGCGAATATATGGAGAAATGAAAATGAGATACCGGGAAATGGGATTGATGATGATAAAAATGGATATGTAGATGACTACTTTGGATGGAATGCCTATAGAGGCAACGGGGAAGTTGATGCAGATTTTCATGGAACCCATGTTGCCGGTATTATCGGAGCTGAAGGGGACAATGGAATTGGTGTTGTGGGAGTCAATTGGAAAACTAAGATTATGTCTATTAGTGGTTCTTCTGGTGATACCGCAACTGTACTTAAGGCCTATAATTACGTACTAAAACAGAAGAAAACTTACCTTAATTCAAACGGAAAAAGAGGAGCGAATGTAGTCTCAACAAACTCTAGCTTCGGAGTCGATCTGGCGGATTGTAAAACGAAGGATTACCGTTTATGGAATGATGTTTACAATGAACTTGGAAAAGCTGGAATTTTGAATGCAGCTGCTACGATTAATGACGAGATCAATGTCGATAATGATGGAGATGTTCCAACAGGATGCACTAGTGACTTTTTAATTACGGTAACGAATACGAATGTTCAAAACTCAAAATATAAATATGCAGGCTTTGGATCGAAAAGTATTGACCTTGGTGCACCAGGGACAGATATTCTATCTACAGTCCCTGATAGTGGATATGACTTTTTGACTGGGACGTCGATGGCAACTCCCCACGTGGCCGGAGCAGTAGCCTTTCTTTACAGCTTAGGTAATAAGGAGTTTCAAAGATTAAGCTCTTCAGACCCTGCTCAAGGTGCACTGACAGTGAAGAGGATGATCCTCGAGTCAACCGAAGCTTTACCTAGCCTAAAGGGAAGAACAGTTTCAGGGGGAAAACTAAATTTAGAAAAAGCTTCCCAAGTGATGTCGAATCATAAGTAATTTATGCTCGTCTGTTGACATACCCCCATGGGGTATGTTATGGAGAGTTATGAAAATTATTCTTTTTTTAGTATTTACTCACTTTTATTCAACAGCTTGGGGCCATGGTGGGATTGATCACTCAAAAGGGGATTCTCATGCTCCTGTGAAGATGCCACCAATAGGGAATCGAAACTCACAAATTCATCAAAGAATAAATGAAAGCTATAAATTGAATGTCAGACCTATCTTTGAAAGATCTTGTTTTGACTGTCATAGCAGTACTACCCAGTATCCTTGGTACTACAAAGTTCCAGGTGTTAAGCAGCTGATCGATTCAGATATAAAAGAGGCTAGAAGCCACCTTGACTTTAGTCATGATTTTCCGTTTATAAGCCATGATTCTCCAGAAAATGACTTAAAGTCTATTCAGAAGTCAGTGGAGGAAGAAAATATGCCTCCATTTAAATACTTGATATTACACAGTAATTCTGATCTTTCAGACATTGAGGTTAAGACAATAAGTGATTGGACCCAAACATCCTTAAATATGCTGAAAAATGAACCGAAAAGTAGATAAATTGACTCTTAGTTAACACTAATTAACTATAAAAGGTGATAGATTACTTATATGAGATTGATTGCCGTTTTAATCACATTTATTCTTACGGTCCAACTGGTTTACGCCAATGCGACGGTTTGTGAGAACTTTGGAACCTGTGGACAAAAGATCGAGTCAGAGCAGTCTACAATGAAAGATTGCCCCCACCATTCAAATCAAAAGTCAGAAGATAAGAAAGGTAAAAACCAGCCAGAGATTCAATGTAAATGCTGTGCGGTTTTAACTCTAGAGACTTCTTTTGAATCAAGACCCAACTTTGAATCAGTTTTAAGCTTTATCGAGTTTCAATACCAGGAATCGGCCTTTGCCGCTCCTTCTTCAGTTTTTCTTAGACCTCCCATTGTTTAGCTTCTAAAATTAAATTGAGTTCAAATTAATTTTTTAGGAGTTAGTTGTGAAAACACTCGTTATGGTGAGCACCTTTATATTGGTGAGCTCACAGGCCTTCGGATATAGTTTTTCTGAAGCTGTTAAAAGAATAGAAACCCACGAGGCGGTTGAATCTCTCAACCAAATGGCCGGGGCGTTGACAGAGAAAGGTTCCGTGAATGGATCTTGGGGAGATCCCATGATTAAATTGGCGGCCAAGAACTTCCCAAAGGATTCATTGAAAGATGATGAAACCCCTATGACGGGAATTGAAGTGGGGCTTTCTCAAAAGGTAGCCTTGACCACGAAATATGGGAACACCCAGGACGCTTTTGAGTCCCTCGGTCAGGCGAAACGTCATGAGGCCGGTGATAAAAAGAAGAGTTTAGTTGTTTCCTTTTGGAAAATTGTTATTGAACAAAAAAGACTTGGAGAGGAAATCCAAATTTTCAGTGAAAACTTGGCTTGGGTTACTAAAATCTTGAAAGTTTCCAAAAAGCTCTACTCTAATGGAAAAATTTCCCAACAGGCCCTCCTCGATATTCAAATTAGAAAGTCAGAGATTGAGGCTGGACTATCTAATAAAGAATTTGAACTGAAAGAAAGCCAGTCCCGACTGGGATACCTCCTGGATTTAGAAGGTGAGCTTGACTTACAGACAGTACCCTGGAGACTTGTTGAAGGACCTAATACTGAAAAAATAGATCTAAAAGAGCTTTCACTTGAGTCCAAACTTAAGGCCAGTAAGCATATGGTGACAGCGGCTAAGCAATCCTTTGTTCCTGATATGACTTTTTCCGTGGGGTACACCAAAAGAAGTAATATTGATAACCGAGGAGACTTTGTTTCTGCTGCCGTCGTCTTTCCGCTTCCGATTTCCGGGAAAAAATATGCGGGTCATTCTAAGGCCGTTCATGAACGTGCCGCTGCTGAGTCCTTACTTCGCAATTACAGAAGAATGAAAAACTCCAGAGAAAGGGCCTTAGAACACTCCATCTCTAGAATTGAAAATGAACTCAAAATTCTTAATCAAAAGACAATTAAGTTCGCTGAAAATTCAAGGAAAGTTACGTCGAAATCCTATGGATACGGCCGCTCTAGCTATGTGGAGCTTTTACAGTCAGAGTTAAAGCTTCAAAGCTTGCTTCTTAAAAGAAGTCGTTTGGATGCAAACTTAATTATAAAAAAACTTGAAAAGAGATACTTGGTAGGGGAGAGGCTCTATGAATAAGATACTATTAATTTTTTTACTTGGCTTGCTTGTTTCTTGTGATGGGGTTTTCAAAAAAGAGAACTCCGAAGAAGGGCATAATCATTCGACCATCAAAAGTTATTATACTTGTTCGATGCATCCTCAGATAAAACAAGACAAACCCGGCAAATGTCCAATCTGCCATATGAATTTAACTAAAGTGGAAGTAGATGAGGCGGATGATGTTCCGGCTACTACTCAGGTTGAGAAGCCTAAATGGGCCTGTAAGGATTTTCCTGACGTTACAAGTGAAGTGGAAGACGTTTGCCCTATGGATGGCTCACCTATGGTTAAGGTTAAGTCTAACAAAGCCGGAAAAGTGATAGGCAAAGTTAAACTTCGTAAATCTCAACTCAGTCACTTTAAACCAGACTTCTTTCCTGTCACTGGGATGATGATGAAAAAGAAGATTAGACTTTTAGGAAGTGTTCTTCAATCAGAGGACAAAGAAAGTAATATCCCTGCCAGAATTGGAGGACGTATTGAAAAGGTTTATGTGAAGTCAACTGGTAGTTTTATTTCCCTTGGTGAACCTGTCATTGATCTTTATTCTCCTCAGCTGATAACCGCAGGAGAGGAATACCTAATTGCCAGAAAAAGTTTTGAAAAAGATGGGACTGCTGAGTTTAAAGATATGCTTAAGCAAAGTGAAGAAAGACTTAAGCTTTGGGGAATTAAGAGGTTTCAATTTGAGCGATGGTTTAAAAGAGGAAGAATTCCTAGAAAGATTGTTATCTATTCACCTGCTACGGGAATTGTCCAAAAAAGAAATGCAGTCGTAGGTAAATATTTTAAAGAGGGGCAGAACTTCTTTGAACTTTCAGACCTTTCTGACATTTGGGTTGAAATGGATGTGTATGAGCAAGATGCCAGTTTGGTAAAAATCGGGCAAAGGGTAAAAATGGAATTCACATCTCTTCCAGGTGAAGTATTAGAGGGCGAAATCGACTTTATCAATCCTGTATTAAATTCAAAATCAAGAACATTAAAAGTAAGAACTACGGTAGCTAATACATCCGGTAAATTGAAACCTGGCATGGTTTCTGAAGCTACATTAGAAATTCAACTTCCCGGTACGCCGTTAGTTGTACCTAGAACCGCTATTATTGATACAGGTAAAAGAAAAGTGGTTTGGACAAAAGTTTCAGGGAAACAGTTTCAAGCAAAAACCATTCATTCCGGATATGAGTCGGAAGGCTATGTTGAGATTAAACACGGTCTTATGGAAGGGGAAGAAGTTGTCATCGAAGGTAACTTTCTTCTCGACGCCCAGGCCCAACTATTTGGTGGATATGAAGATATGGAAAACTCTGGTTCCTCCGGACATAACCATTAAGGCTGGATAGTATTATGATTCAAAAAATAATTGAACAATCCATTCGAAATCGAGCCTTTGTCGTAGTGATGTTTGTATTGATTGGCTTAATGGCCGCCTTTAGTATCAAGACGGCTAAGATTGATGCCATTCCAGACATTGGAGAGAACCAACAGATTGTTTTTACTGAATGGCCCGGTCGTTCCCCTAAAGATATTGAAGAACAGGTAACTTATCCACTGAGTATCATGCTTCAAGGGATTCCCGGAGTTAAAAATATTAGAGGGATTTCCGCTTTTGGTTTTTCTACCATTTATGTGATTTTTAAGGACGATGTAGATTTCTATTGGAGTCGCTCGAGAGTTCTTGAAAAACTGTCCACAGCAGGAAGCGTCGTCCCTAAAGGAGTTAGCCCTCAGATGGGTCCTGATGCAACCGGATTAGGTCAAATTTATTGGTACACCATTGAGAATGAAGAAAATTCACTTCACCCTAAATCCATGGCCGAGCTTCGGTCTATTCAAGACTTTTATGTTCGCTACTTATTGCAAGGAGTAGAGGGGGTAAGTGAAGTCGCTAGTATTGGTGGATTTGTTAAGGAATATCAAATCGATGTAGATCCTAAAAAACTCTTTGCTTACAACGTACATTTTTCAAAACTCATTAAAGCAATCCAAGACAGCAATGTTGATGTGGGTGCTGAAGTTGTTGAGGATGGAGATCGTGAATTTATCGTAAGAGGAAAAGGCTTTTTTAAATCTCTAAGTGATATAGAAAATGTTGTTATTGCGATCAAGGACAAGACACCAATTAGAGTTAAGGATGTGGCAACGGTTGGTTTTGGACCAGGCTTTCGAAGAGGGGCCCTCGATAAAAATGGCAATGAGGCAGTTGGTGGGGTGGTGACTATGCGATTTGGTGAGAATCCAAAGCTAGTTATCGATCGAGTAAAAGATCGTTTAAAAGTTGTTGAAGCAGGTCTTCCTAAAGGAGTCAAAATTGTTCCATTTTACGATCGCACAGAATTAATTGAAGATACGATTGGAACCGTTTATACAGCTCTGGCTGAAGAAGTGGTCATTACGGTTATAGTGATCCTACTTTTCTTATTGCACTTCAACTCCTCAATACTCGTTTCGCTTACATTACCTTTTGGTGTGGGAATAAGTTTTATTCTCATGAAGCTATTAGATATTGATTCGAATGTGATGAGCTTATCTGGAATGGTGATCGCTATTGGTTCCATGGTGGATATGGGTATTATCATGACCGAAAATATTTATTCTCATTTGGCTGAAAAGCCAAAAGCAGATAAAAGTGAGAGGATAGAGATAATTGTTCGTTCTGCCCGTGAGGTTGGACCGGCGATTTTAACAGCAGTAATGACGACAATTGTAACCTTCCTCCCAGTCTTTGGCTTGGAGGGGAGTGAAGGAAAGCTTTTTGGACCACTAGCATGGGCGAAAACTCTAGCTATGTTTGGTTCTGTTGTTGTTGCCATTATTTTAGTACCTGCACTTTCCGCATATTTATTAAAAGGAGAATTAAGACCCATAAAGAAAAATAAAGTTAGCCTTTTTATTCTTAATAAGTATCGTCCTCTTCTTTCATGGGTTTTAGAGCATAGGAAAACATTTCTTATTGCACCTATAATTTTACTCCTATTGGGAGGATTTGCTTTTACAAAGCTTGGTAAAGAATTTATGCCTTCATTAAATGAAGGAGACATTCTCTATATGCCTGTCACTACCCCAGATGTGGGAATGACTAAGGCACGTGAACTCTTGGCCTATACAGATAAAGTCTTAAATGATCATCCTCTCGTTGAGTACGCGGTAGGGAAATTAGGTAGGGCGAACTCAGCTATTGATCCCGCTCCGGTGGCAATGTTCGAGACAGTTGTTAAACTTGTGCCAAAAGAACAATGGCCTCCTGGTAAATCCATTTATGAAGTTATGCAGGATCTGGACCAATCCTTACAGGTACCTGGACTTGTAAACTCCTGGGATTTTCCCATACAAACTCGAATAGGAATGATTTCCACCGGGATCAAAACTCAAATTGGAATCAAAATATTTGGTAGTGATCTGAAAAAGCTAGAGTCTATTGCCTCCAAAGTAGGTAAAGAAGTTGAAAAAATCAAAGGAGCATATGGAGTTTACGCGGAACAAATTACAGGAAAGCCTTATATAGAGTTTGATATTGACCGAATTGCAGCTTCTCGATACGGAGTCAACACGGGGACAATTAATAAGATTCTTCAAACTGCTGTGGGAGGAATGCCCATTGGCCAGTTTTATGATGGGAGAGAACGCTATCCTATAAGAGTCCGTTATAAAAAAGAACTTCGCGATAGAATTGATGAACTTCGAAGAGTTCTTATTCCAAGCCCTTTAGGTCAACATATTCCTTTGGAGCAACTTGCCAAAATTGAAGTTGTGACGGGACCTTCCGCCATCCAGTCAGAAAATGGACTACTTAGATCTGTTGTACTTTTAAATGTAAAAGATCGAGACTTAATTGGCTTTGTTGAAGAAGCAAAAAAGCATATTGAAAAGACAGTAGAAATTCCAAAAGGATATTCAATTGTTTGGGCAGGACAGTATGAAAATCAAGTACGAGCTAATAATAGATTAATGATGCTGGTTCCTTTGGCACTAATCATAAATCTAATTATTATATTCTTAGGTATAAAAAACTTCAGAAACTCTGCCATCATTTTTTCAGCTGTTCCCATTGCTTTTGCCGGGGGGCTAATCTTACTTTGGATGGGAGGGTTCAATACATCAGTTGCAGTCTGGGTAGGATTTATCGCTTTATTCGGGATAGCAGTTGATGACGGTGTGGTTATGATGACTTACCTGCAGGAAGCTATAAAATCTCATCAACCAAAAAATTGGGAGCAATTAAAGAATTGTATTATGGAAGCAGGAACTAGAAGAATACGGCCCTTGGTAATGACCACAACGACAACAGTTGTGGCCCTATTGCCTGTGATTTGGTCGACTTCTACGGGGAGTGAAGTTATTAAACCCATGGCGATTCCAACTTTAGGAGGAATGGGAATTGAACTCATCACACTCTTTATGGTTCCAGTTACATTTTCATATTTTGAACAGAAACGAATTAACAAGGAGAATTTAAATGAAATTTAAAAACACATTATTAGTCTTATCACTTCTTTTTTCTTTTTCGGGTTTTACGTCAGATAGCACACACGCAAATCACGGGAGTAAGTCTGATATGAAGATGAAAATGAAGAGAAAAACTCTAGATGATAAAACAAAAGCACAAGTTGTTAAGGCTTTGGAAGCAAACGAAAAGCTGCATTCATCTTTTTTTAAGTATGATGGAAAAAAAGTAGAGTTATCGGCTAGAGAGTTGAAGATGGCATTAGAAAAAGTTTCAGACCCAGAACTTTCAAAACTTTTAACTTTTTCAAAAAAGAAACTAGGAGAAATTAAGGGAACAAATGATAGAAAAGATAACAATCAATCTTATCATTTGGTTTCAATGGCCCTAATACATGTGGTGAACAAGTATGATGTGGGGAAAAAATACAATGCCTATTCTTGTCCCATGGTAAAAAAGAAGTGGGTGCAAAACAGTAAAACAATGGCAAAGGTGCATAATCCTTACGCCCCTGAGATGCCTCACTGTGGCCAACAGGATTCTCATCATTAAATAATTCGTCGCGTGGTGCACTTTTTTTGGTTGCACCACGCACCTTGCGTTGTGTTGAGTTATTAACTTTCAATAACTTATTCTTACTTAAGGACAGTTCGTCACCAAAATTCTTGGCATCTTCTTTGCTCCACTTAAACACAAAGACAAACAATTAATTTCTGAGGAGAGAGAGATGAATCTTTTAAAATCTACGGTAGTTATCCTTGCTGCCTTTTTATCACTTAATGTATTGGCCAATGATTGGAATCTTGGTTGTCGAAATTCCCATGATATTTCATGGGCCGCTCACGACCTCGATCGTGCTGCTCAACACTTTCATAGAGTTGTTCATAGAATCAGTGGGTACTCCCACCTTTCTAGTGACGCCCATCGTTTAGCTAGTGAAGCAAGGCACTTACATCGTCTTGCAGACCGTGGTTCGAGAAGCTGTGGGCATTTAAGAGCTGATTTTGCTAGTGTTTCTAATGCTTTTAGACATTTGAGAGTGGAATTTAGACATGCCCATGACTCTCATCATAATCATCATGTCATTCATGATTGGAGAGAACTTCAAATGTCATTTCGTCAGTTAAGAATGGCCATGCGTCGCGGACACGGTGGTGGACATGGTGGTGGACACGGAGGCGGTCACCACTAGTAAGACTTATAAAGGTCAGGCCCTTCCTCGGGCCTGACTCTCTTAAATTACATCTTTTGAATTAAAGTTCCCTTTGAAAACTTGAAACTTCCGTCAGTAGTAACTTCTGAATAATGGTTGTTGAAAGTTCTAGTAATCTTTCCAGTTCCAATTTGCTCAAGAGTACATAGTCCTTTTAGACCTGGATCTTCAGGGTCAGGGCGGTCACAAGACTGATAATAAAAGCTAATTTTATCTCCTTTTTTAACCTCGTTCTCTCCGAGGCAAACATGAGCGGTTTTATTGTCAACTTTCATAGCTACAGTTCCTCGCATAAATTTGTGACGCATTGCACTTGAACATGAAGAAAGAACGAGTGCCAATGTTGTAAACGTGATTAATTTTTTCATAATAGTCTCCTTTGTTTATAGATTCATTCTGTCCTATGATTCTTGCGACGATAATTAGCTATATTTTTAAATTTCCTGATTTTTATCAGGAAGTACCCCCGAGGGGTATGGTAAGGTTTCTGTTAAATGGGGAGATTTTAATGACAAACTTATCTAGAAGAGATTTTTTCGGAAAAACTACTGTCGGCATTGGAGCTGGCTTAGCTTTTAGTAATAGCTGGGCGAGGGTCTTGGCACCTAAAAAGTTTTCTAAAGCAGAAGCTGACGTCTTTATTGAGCTAAAGGCTTTAAAGAAGAATCTTGAAATTCTCTCTGGAAAGAAAACAACCTTCTGGAGTTATTCTGGAAAATTAATAAAAGGACCTTCTCATACTTTAACCTCTCTAGCGGGAGGTTACTTAGGTCCTACCATCGAAGTTAAAACCGGTGACCGGGTGAAAATTATTTTTAAAAATGCTGTTGATGAAAAATCCATTGTGCATTGGCACGGGCTTGATGTGAGCCACGAAAATGATGGTCATCCTCATTTTGCTGTTGAATCTGGTAAGTCTTACGAATATGACTTTGAGGTTGTGAACCGTGCGGGAATGTACTGGTATCACCCACATCCTCATGGAAGAACAGGCTTTCAAGTTTACCAAGGAATGGCAGGACTCTTTGTTGTAAGAGACAGAGAGGAAGCTATTCTTAATCTTCCTTCGGGAGAATTTGAAAAAAGATTTGTCATTCAAGATAGGCTTTTTAAAGAAAGTGGAGAACTTGATTATAGACCCAGTATGATGGGGGCCTTCGGGGACACCTTAATGATTAACGGTGAGAAAAAGCCTGAGGTCATTAAAGTTAAGCGAGGAACTTATCGTTTTCGTTTTCTCAACGGATGTAATGCCCGCATTTTTAACCTGGCCCTAAGCTCTAAAGACTCATTCACTCAAATTGGAAGTGATGGTGGACTACTTGAGAAGCCGGTTAACCTGAAGAGGTTTTACTACGGTCCCGCTGAAAGATTTGATTGTCTTATGGATTTTTCTAAGTTTTCAGTTGGTGAAACTGTGGAACTTGAAGGACTTCCTCTAGTTGAAGGGCGAGGTGAAAAATATACAGTTCTAAAATTTGAAATTGTAGAAGGGAAAGCCTCAATTTTTGAAGCTCCAACTACTCTTAGCCATTACGATATTATTCCTGAAGCTGAAGCGGTGAATGCCGGTAACCCAAAAAAGTTTGAGCTTATTCCAAAAAGGGGAGTTGGCTGGACCATTAGTGGGCGCGCATACACTCATAATGAGTTTCATGAAGATGAAGTGATAAAATTTGGAGATACGGAAGTTTGGGAATTCTATAACCCAACCGGAATGCCTCATCCGATGCATGTTCATGGGACTCAATTTCAAATTCTAAAGCGTGAAGTAGGAAGGCTCGATGGTTGTCTTAATGAAGGATGGAAAGATGTTGTTCTCGTTATGCCTGGAGATCGAATTCAGGTTTTAAAACGTTTTAATACTTTTAAAGGTCTTTTTATATATCATTGTCATAATTTAGAACACGAAGATATGAGTATGATGAGAAACTATAAAATTCTTTAATTTCCTGATAGCCGTCATGTTTTATGGCGGCCTTCTCTTCTAGAATAAATATGTATTAGCTTTTCTAGGGGATTAAATGAAAAAAGTATTAACGGGCTTCTTGATGGTTGGAATGATTCTTTCTATGGGAGCTGGCAAAAAGAATCAGCAAACGGCCAAGAAAACCATGAATTCAGTTTTTAGGGGCTTTCTTGGACTTGTTCCCTTTATGAATAGCCAAATGAAGTTTAAAGACCTGGCCAATAAGGAAGAGATTCATACTCACTTAACGACCCTAAAAAATGCCTTTGAAAATGCTAAGCATATTAAAACTTTTGAAATGCCAGGATTTAACCCAAGCTTTGAGCAGGCCAAAACCCATCTCAAAGAAACTCTAGAAGCCTTTGAGGGTGGGCAGCCCGATTTTGCAAGAGTAAGGTTAAGGGCCACGGGACAGCTTTGTATTTCCTGTCATACCCAGCTTAAGGGAAACCGCGGAAGTTTTGGACCATTAAATACCTTAAGCCGCAGTGACTTTTCATCTGATTACGAATTCGCTGAATTTCTCTTTCTAATTAGAAACTATAGAAAGGCAGAAAGGTATTTTGAAAAAGAAATCAATGAGGCTTTTGAAAAATCACGTAAACTTTCAAAGGTGAATAAAGTAAATAGCTTCGCTTACCGCGGGAACAAAATTGAGAGATCTCTTGAAAAGACTTTAACAATTCATACAAAAGTAAAGTATGCGCCGGAAAAAGTACTTCCCATTATTCAGAAATATTCTAGAAATAAGTATATTGATTCGGAACTTAAAGGAAAAATGGAAGGATGGATCGCTTCCCTTAAAAAATGGAAAAAATCTGATTACGAAGGAAGAATCAAAAATGCAAATGAGCTTCGTAGCTTTATTGATAAAAATTTAAGTAAGTATGCTGATAGCTTCTCTTCATTTGATGGGAGAAATGATGTGGATCTATTGGTGGCCTCGGGAGCTCTATATCAATACCTCTATAAGAAACCTCGCTCAAAAGATACTCCAGAAGTTCTTTTTTGGCTTTCTAAAGTTGATGAGCACCTAAACAATAGTTTTCTCTTCTCACTATCGGAGCTTTATCTTAAACGCTGTATTACCGACTACGGTAAAACCAAGTGGGGACCAAAATGTTACCGAACTTACAGAGATAAAATCTCCCATGGCTATACTGGTTCTGCCGGAGTCTTTATCCCCAAAGATGAAGTGGATGAGCTAAAACGCTTAAAGAGTTTTTTAAACTGATAGCTTAAATAAGAGCTCACCAAACTCTTGGCCATTTATTAATAATGAAATTTTATGAACGCCAGGGTAGTGAACCCTGGTGGTAACTTTTTTAAACTTTATCGTTTTTAAGAGGGGTTCACTTGTATTAGGAGCAAGATAGCTATCTTTAAAACGAAAGGCCTTCTTTGAATATGAACCATCTTTTTTTAGGTAATGAATAATATAATCCATAAGGACTTTTTCTTTTTTCTTAGAATTATTTTTAACTTCAAAGCTAAAGTCTATTGAGTCGCCTTCTTTAATTTTTTTCTTAGATAATTTTAACTTGTTAATACTAAGGTTGATCTTGGGATTATAACCATGAAGTTTTAGAGCTCTAGGATGTCCTTTTTTTAGAAGAGTTCTAGTTGAATGGCGAATAAGCCATTTTAAATCGTCGTTAGGCTTTCCTTTATTCCAGGCACAAACAGTATCTAGCATAAGTTTTTCATCTAAGTGAGAAATATCATTTAAATGATTGGCCACACTTCGTCGGACATATTCCTCGGGGTCATTCCTTAAGGATTCGATAAATTTAATATTTCTTTTTAAATCTTTATGAATCGAAGGCACCTTCATTCCCCAAGGAAGATGCGGTCTAATGCCCTCAGAGCAAAGTCTTCTAATATGGTGGTTCTTATCTTTTTTCCATTTTTCTAGGATCTTAAATACTTTTTTATCATCAGCAATAAGAAAAGGGCGAATCGCAAATTCTGCAGAAAATCTTTTGGTCATCTCGTACATGGCCTTGAAAGAAGTCTCAAAATCTTCTCGACCATAATCCTCAACATACTGAAGAAGAGGCCAGGCTAAAAAACCAGTTATTCCAGTTTCTTCTCCTTCCTTTGCTAATGACTTGATAAGAATGTCGATATTCTTTTTATAGCTTAAAGTTAAGCTTGAATTCAATTCATCGGAAATAAGCCTCACTCTATCTTTTAGCTCTAATTTTGATAAACGAGGAAGCACAGCTTTTAGAAACGGCTCTTTTTTAAAGTTTTTCTTAGCTGCCTTTTGTATTTGAGTGGCGATTAAGTTAACTGAGTCTTTATTGAAGATATTTTTAAAGGGTTCCATTAATGTACTTCCGTTTTAAAGACTCTTTGGGTCTCTTGAATAATTTCTACGGTAAAACTAATTCTTCCGATTTCAAGTCCATTTGCCGTTTCAATCTGTACTTTCCAATCTCCAGGAGAGTAATTGGACTTATAGGCAAAACCTCTAAAGCCTTTTCCTCTTCCCCCAGTTATGGGAAGAGGAATCTTATCTGAAGTTTTATAGCCGTCCTCCGTTTTATAGAGAAAATGAAGAAAAATCTTATCGTCGAATCCAGCCGGAGCGAAGACTCTTGTGAAAATATAGATCTTATCTCCTGGGGCCGCTTTGAAATCTTGGTCTCCAGTATGCCAAATTTTCCACCAGGGCTTTTCATGACTTACTTTATACTCAGGGTAGTTCTTTTCTACATTGTGGTAGACCCCTATATGCTGAGTTGAAAGGGGAATTGGGGGAATGATTTTAAAAAGATAAAAAACTATGAAAAAACACATCAAGATAATAGACGGAAAGAGAAGTCTATCTTCTAACTTTTTACGTTCGACACCTTTTTTACTAAGTAAGGCTAAATAGAGAAAAAGAATTATAAGTGAAATCGTTAAACTAAAGATAAAGGGAAAGAATCCAACCTTTCCAATGATAAGCGGAATCAAATAGAGACAATAGGTCAATAAGCAAAGATAGAGCAGGCTAGACTTAACCAGAAGTCCTAGCTTTTGGAACCTTTGGGATTCATTCATTACCAAAAGGGCTAAAATTAAAAACATAAATAAAAAAGAAGCTGAAAGGCTAGCAGACTTAAAATAAAAAAGAGTAAAGGCCGAAAGAAGGGCACCTAAAATAAAGTGAAAGATCTCATCTTTAAATTCGAAAACTTTTTCAAGCTTTTTATGAGACGGATAGGCCGTGAATTCAAAATTGAGAAATGTAAAAAGTATGATGAGGTATAGCCCCTGACTTAGAATATTTAAGAGGTCATCAATTCGCCCAAGGGTGAATATATCGAAGATAAATCCCAAGAAAAAAAAGAGGGGTCCCATCCATTTTTCGTACTTTCTATGGAGTTCTAAAATCTGTTGATAAAAACTGCTATCTTTCACAGAAGAATTTTAACTTTTTTAGTACCTAAGGTCTTAAAAATATTAGAAAAATAACCGAGTTTTGAACTGTGTTAATATTAACTAAACTACCGAAATACCGATGAGTTGTTAGTGAGATCTGTTTCAATTTTTCTATTCATCAGCCTAATCATTCCAAGTACTGGTCTGTTTGCATGTCCAGAAGGTGTCTCGGCACTTAGTCAGGCCGTAAGACGAACTATGAACCAACATGGTTCAGGTGAAACGGCAATGGCCATCAGGCAAGGAGCTTATGTTAGAGATGGTCTTATCTTTAGGAAAGCGGACGGAGCCGTTGATATAGTTCCTTCAGCTGAAGTTCTTGTGAAGAGAGGCGGTGATAAAGGCTGGACTAGGGGAACTATCACAGGAACGGATGATAAAGGACGAGTCCTCGTTGACTTTATTGAAGATGGAGTTGGAAAAACTAAGCCAGTCCAACCTGGAGCGATAGCGACCAATATTAAAATATTGGATGAAAACCTAAGCCTTATGGCCCCCGGGAGAAGAGTTTTTGTGAATCGAAATGGGGGAGGTAAGTCCGTTGGAACCATAACCTCTTATGAAACATCAGGAAAAGTTAGAGTCGATTTCTATGACCAAAATACTGGAGATTGGGCCCATAAAATGATTTCTGCTGAAAATATTAATAACTCCGTTAAGCCTATAAGCACTCAGCCTCGTCTTGTTCTACAAGAAGGAGAGACGATTGAAATTTTTAGTAGAACTGATAACGCTTTTAACACTGGTACGATCACCAAAGTTGATGAAACCGGAGCGGTTCATGTTTCCTATAAAATGAAAGATGGAAGAGTTGGGACAAAATCTATCCTGGCAGAATTCGTGGACAAAACAATAAGGCCAGTCAATCAAGGAAATGACATCGCTGAAATTTTTGCTCGCTCGCCTAGTCACTTTAATAGTGCCGATGGAATGTTTAGCGCCCCTAGGATGTTACCAAATGGAACGAAGGCCAGAGTTAAATATATTGTGGATGATAGAAATATCGCAATTGCTCAAGGTAAGTTATTTGATAATGTCTCAGCAGCTGAGCTACCGAGAGGAAAGTCCTACACTTATATCGTAAAAGAAGATGGACGTATGGTCTTTGGGCAAGTGGAAGATGGCTGGGAAGTTGGTGTAAAGCATGCCCACCTCGCAAACGGAGAAAAAGTAGTTGCGGCCGGTGAAATTTCTATTGATGGAAGTGGAGCTTTTAAATGGAATCTTGAAAGTGGTAGTTATACAAGAAAATTAGTACAAAGTAATCAAACTACCATGGAAACATTAGAAAGGCAGATGAGAACTGTTTTTGATAAACAATTTGGAAATTCTGGAAAGTATGTAGATGACGTTCTTTTAAATTCTGATCCTCCAAATTTGGCCCAAATTAAAATATTTTGTAATGATCCTAACTTTAAGATCCTAAATGCTAGCATCTGCAAAACTCTCGGGTTTCAGTGAGATAAATATGGAAGAAATACACTGCGTTTTTTGCGGAGAAAAAAATCAAATAAGAGTTAAGGCAGATGGGTCTTCTTTGAGAGATTGCAGCAGCTGTGGAGCGAATCCCTTGCCCTATGATTCTCTCCTTATTGAGTTAGAACTAGGTGATGATGAGTTTAGAGTTTGCTCGAGCTGCAATTGTAAAAATACGATGAATAATTTTTGCTGGAAATGCGGCTTTGGATTTAATAAATAATTAAAAGACTTTCTCTCTTGAGCTGGCCAGAGCATCGGAATCTTCACCAGAGCTGGCTTCTTTTGCCCTAATCTCAATCATCTCTTCCCCATACTTATTTAAACTTTCTAGGGTAACAAGGGCGTAGCCATCTTCTCTGGAGATCTCAAGCTCTTCTTCGTTATGAGTTTGAGTAACCACCACAAGCCTCATATTTCCTTTTATTTTCTTTCTTGCTAATTTTATAAGTGACTTTGACTTATCTAATCTTGGAGCGCAGTAGACCGCATAAACCTTTTCACCGCTATTATTTGTGGCCACAAAATTCCAGATTGTGGCCGAAGATTTAGCCAGCTCACATCTATAATCAAAAGCTTTAAAAGTTACTGTACAAGTTGTGACAAACTTTTTGAGAATGTCCTTCGAATCCGTCATACGAAATATTATACTTTTAAATACATTTGAAAGTGCTTTTTATTTAGCAGGCAGGAGCTTCCTAGTATTATGAATTCCTTTCTAGACCAAAAAAGTTGGATTTTTCATAAGGGTAGAGATTAAAGGTTCCAAGCCCTTTAGCGATAAGTCTGTCTTCGGTTTCAAGAGTGCCGCTAGTTACTACAAGTCTTTGACCTTTATGGTCGATTTTAGCCTTACCAAAAATTTTATCCCCAAGTTTGGCCGGAGTTAAATAGTTAATCTTAAACTCAACCGTGGCACATAACATGTTTTGCTGAACGGCATAGGCGAGGGCCGTAACCCCAAGAACATTGTCCATCAGGCCCGCCAGCGCACCCCCGTGGCAGGTATCTGGTGAAGACAGATGTCTCTTTGAAATAATGGTTTCATAGGTTACCGTTCCATCGGCAGTTATATCTAAATTAAAATCTAGAGTTCTATCAAAATGATTAATCTTTTTATAAAAATCTTTTAACTCTAGTGGGGTCATGACTTGAATCCTATTCTTTTGGGGCCAGAGCTTTTCTCTAGTCCTTTATTTATAGATAAACTGCCACCAGCTGCTCTTCCCATGGCCCTGGCCTCATAATCATTTTTGCTGGCACTTGAAGAGCTACTTCCCATTCGGGAGTAGACCAGCTGAACCTGAGACTTTAGAACTTTATCAAGTCTAATCAGCTCGTTCTTATAATTGGGATGCTCTTTTTGTTTGGCCTTAATCTTTTGAGTATAGCCTTCTGCAATCCCTCTTATAAATGAGTTCTTAGCAGCGCTACCTTTTAGTCCTGAAAGCTTATAAAGCCTTTCAAATTCGGCAACGAGATACTTGGCCATATAATCGGCCATCTCAACATTGGTTTTACTTCCTATCACTTCTAAGTAGGCCTTGGACTGACCGCGATTTAAAACGGGCTGAACATAAAAGTTTTCTAAAATTTCATAAAGAGCGCTCATTTGAACATTTGATCTTTTTGCCTCGTAAATATTTTTTACATAAACTTCTTCATTTTCACGAGCTTCGTCATCTATATGCTCTAAGTTATATTTCATAAGAAGTTCATTTGCTTTGGCCGTGGCAAGAGTTGCTTCGTGCGTATTGGCACTATTGGCCAGCTTTAAGAGCTTTTGAACTTTAGAAAGAATCTTTTCAAACTCTGGAGCACTTGAAAGAGAGTTTTCTTTTTGAAGATCCCCATAGGCTCCATAAACATCTTTTCCCCAACCATAGCTTTTGCAGGCCTCTCTAAATTCCACTCCATGGGCACTAACTTCTTCACCATATTTTAGATGAACTGACATATGGGCAAGCTCATGTCTTAAGATATTTTTTAAGACTTCTGGTTTGGCCATATATACTAGGTTTTTATTGATCCCAATCTGAAAATTATCGGGATTAAAATAACCGAGTTTATTTTTTGACTCAAAGGCCACAAGAGAAAAGGGATAGAGGTAGTTCTTAAAAAGAAAGCGGCTTCTCTTTACAGAGAAGCCCATTTCTTCAATAAGAATTTTTTTTGTTTCTGCCTTTAGCCGAGAGGTAAAGGCATTAAGAGTTGAGGAGTAGACCCTCACTAGTGTCTACTCTTAACCGCCGCAGACAAGAACTCTCGGTTCAGTCTTGCAATATTTGAAATGCTAATGGCCTTCGGACAGCTGGCTTCACATTCAGCTTCGTTAGTACAATTACCAAAACCTAGCTCATCCATCTTATCAACCATATTTAAAACTCTTTGCTCAGCTTCAACTTTTCCTTGAGGAAGAAGAGCTAACTGAGAAACTTTTGCAGAAACAAAAAGCATGGCCGAAGCATTTTTACAGCTAGCAACGCAGGCTCCGCAGCCAATACAAGCGGCAGCGTCCATGGCAAGGTCAGCATCAGTTTTTGGGATTAAGATTGAATTTGCATCTTGAGCGTTACCGGTATTAACACTTACATAACCACCGGCCTGAATAATGGCATCAAATGAACTTCTATCTACCATTAAGTCTTTATGCACAGGAAAGGCCTTAGCTCTCCAAGGCTCAATGGCAATCGTATCGCCATCTTTAAACTTTCTCATATGCAGCTGACAAGTGGTGGTCTCTGATTCAGGTCCATGGGCCTGACCGTTGATCATCATGGAACACATTCCACAAATACCTTCACGGCAATCGTGATCAAAGGCCACTGGCTCATCACCTTTTTCAACAAGCTCTTCATTAAGCTGATCAATCATTTCTAGAAAGGAAGAATCAGGTGAAACATCTTCGAGACTATAATCAACCATCTGGCCTTTGGCTTTTTCATTTTCTTGACGCCAAACTTTTAACTTTAGGGACATATTATTATTACTACTCATAATTAACCCGCCTACTTATAGGATCTTTGAGTAAGAGCTACGTTTTCAAAACTCAACTCTTCTATGTTTCTAATTGGATCACTGTTATCACCGGCGTACTCCCAAGCGGCAACATGACAAAAGTTTTCATCATCACGTTTTGCTTCGTTTTCTTCCGTTTGAGATTCTTCTCTAAAGTGTCCACCACAAGATTCAACTCTCTCTAGAGCGTCTCTGGCCATTAACTCCCCAAGTTCAAGAAAGTCAGCTACGCGGTTTGCTTTTTCAAGCTCCACATTGATTCCTTCCTTCGTTCCTGTGACTTTAACGTCTTTCCAAAACTCTGCTCTAAGCTTCTTAATCTCTTCGATCCCTTTTTTAAGACCAGCTTCGTTACGTCCCATTCCGACGTATTCCCACATAAGAAGTCCAAGGGCCTTGTGAAAGCTATCAACTGAGCGCTTACCACCGACGGCCATAAGCTTATCAAAGTGAGCCTCAGCGGCTTTAAGAGCGTCGTCGAATTCTTTATTATCGACAGTGACACTCTCTTGCTCTGGCTTTTCAGTAACAAGATAATTCCCAAGAGTATAAGGAACCACAAAATATCCATCCGCTAGACCTTGCATTAGAGCAGAGGCTCCTAAGCGGTTGGCTCCGTGATCAGAAAAGTTTGCTTCTCCAAGAGCGAAAAGTCCTGGAACAGAAGTTTGAAGATTATAATCAACCCAGATGCCACCCATCGTATAGTGAACTGCCGGGTAGATCATCATCGGTTCAGAGTAGGGGTCTGCATCAGTGATACGGTTATACATATCAAAGAGGTTTCCATACTTGGCCTTAATGGTTTCTTTTCCATCGCGTTTGATGGCATCTCTAAAATCAAGATAAACGGCAACACCTGTAGCACCAACTCCACGTTTTTCATCAACAACGAGTTTTGCATTTCTTGAGGCGACATCTCTTGGAACTAAGTTACCAAATGATGGGTACTTTGTTTCAAGATAGTAATCTCTTTCATCTTCTGGAATATCAGCAGGCTTTCTTTCGTCACCTTTTTTCTTAGGAACCCAAACTCGTCCATCGTTTCTTAGGGACTCAGACATAAGCGTAAGCTTTGACTGACCTTCACCGTGAACAGGAATACAAGTGGGGTGAATCTGAGTGTAACAAGGATTAGCAAAGTAAGCGCCTTTTTTATAACACTTCCAAGCAGCGGAGCTATTGGATGTCATGGCGTTGGTCGAAAGAAAATAAACATTTCCGTAACCGCCAGTACATAAAAGAACTGCGTCAGCTGCATGCTTTTCAAATTTACCGGTGATGATATCTCTTGTGATCACACCGCGAGCTTTTCCGTTAACAAGAACAAGCTCAACCATCTCACTTCTTGTAATTGAAGTAATCTTTCCTTTGGCTACTTCTTTCATCATGGCCGAATAGGCCCCTAAAAGAAGCTGTTGACCAGTTTGTCCTCTGGCATAGAAAGTTCTTGAAACCTGAGCTCCACCAAAAGATCTATTGGACAGAGTCCCACCGTACTCACGAGCAAAAGGAACACCTTGGGCAGCACATTGATCAATAATATTATTTGAAACTTGAGCGAGTCTATAAACATTAGCTTCTCGGGCACGGTAATCGCCGCCTTTAACTGTATCGTAAAATAGACGCCAAACAGAGTCACCATCATTTGGGTAAGACTTAGCTGCATTCACCCCACCTTGAGCGGCAATTGAGTGAGCACGTCTTGGTGAATCTTGAATACAAAAAGTTTTAACATTATAGCCAAGCTCGGCCAGAGTTGCGGAAGCTGAAGCTCCTGCTAGCCCTGTCCCGAGAACGATGATATTAAATTTTCTTTTATTGGCCGGATTAACCAGCTTCATATCAAACTTATATTGGTCCCATTTTTCTTTAATTGGACCTGCGGGAACTTTCCCATCTAGTTTTTTAATACTCATGACTGACCTCCTTGAAGAAAGCAGAAGATTGGAAGTGCTGAGTAACCTAAGAAAATTAGGACAGCAAAAACCTTACTTAGTGTTCCAATGCATGGAGTGTATTTTGGATGATTAAAGCCAATTGATTGAAAGGCTGACCAAAAACCATGACTAACATGCATGGAAAGTGCCGCCATCGCAATAACATACCAAGCGACATTAAGCGGAGTCTTAAAATATTCAATAACTGTTTTATAAAGGTCTCTCATAGCTACCCCGTCAACAGTCGTGTCATAATTAGTTCCAAACTTAAAATGTAGAAGGTGTAGGACTAAAAAGATTAAAATGACTAAACCTGTATAGGGCATAGTTGAAGAAGCTATTGTGGCCCCTCTTCCCGTAGGTTGCTTAGAATAGTAAGGAACCGGTCTGGCCTTTTTATTTTCGATCACAAGTTTTGTGGCCATAAAAAGGTGAACTAAAAAGATAGAAAGCAAAACAGCTTCTGCTAAATAGATCAGTGGGTTACTGGTTAGGGTGTAAGCATAGAGGTTAAAAGCATCAGCTCCAACGAAGATCAAAAAGTTACCCAATAGGTGGCTAACTAAAAATCCACAGAGAAGAAGACCTGTAACTCCCATGGCAACTTTTTTTACGACTGACGTGCCAAACCTGGCAACCAGACTAGTGCTCATGTAGTACTCCTTAAGTAAGCATTAAATTCAGACTCCGCCATGATACTCTAAAGAATCTCGTAGGTTAAGCTATAAAGAAGGGAAGGGACGATATATTTGTTAGACTTTCGTAATGCATTGTAGTATAAGAATGGCTTATCTCAAATTAGTATAAGATAAATCAAAGCGGAGTTTAATATGTTACCAAATGCAGCAGACCTTAGTTTCTTTTTAGAAGTGGCCAATACAAGCAATATGAGCCGCGCAGCAGAGCGGTTAGGCGTGACCCAGCCTGCTCTAAGTCAAAGTATGAAGCGACTAGAAACTGCTTTTGATCAGCAATTATTACTCCGTGGAAAAGGTGGGGTGACCTTAACCAAGGCCGGAGAAAAACTCGCCAGTGGGGCCCGTCAGCTTATCGAGGACTGGGAAAGATTAAAGGAAGATTCTGCTAAAGATGAAGAGAACCTTCGTGGGCGTTATAGCCTTGGGATCCATAGTTCCGTGGCCCTCTATACGGTTAAGCATTTTGTTCCTCAATTACTCTCTCAATACCCAGGTTTAGAATTTAAAATGGTCCACGACCTCTCTAGGAAACTAGCTGAAGATATTATTAGTTTTAAAATAGATTTTGGATTAATTATCAATCCCGTTAGCCATCCTGACCTCGTTATAAGAGAGCTTTTTAAAGATGAAGTTAGTTTTTGGAGAAGTAAAAAGAAGACCGCCGCTAATGATCTAGAAAGTGAAGATAAGGTTTTAATTGTGGAGCCGGATCTAGGGCAAACTCAAGACCTACTTGCCAAACTTGCTAAGAAAAAAATCTCTTTCAAAAGAATTGTAACCTCAAGCAACTTAGAAGTGATTAAAGAGCTTGTCCTAAGCGGTGCTGGGATCGGTATAATTCCTGGGCGAGTGGTGGGAGATGACGCAAAGAAAATGGAAGTTCTTGAAAAAGGATTTCCAAAATTTCAGGATAAACTCTGTCTTATTTATAGGGCCGATATTCAAAAAAGTACGGCAAGTCGGCAACTTACTGCACTGATTCAAGAAGCACTGCGGGATAAGTAGGCTCCATTTCTTGACGCATGAACCCCTTTTTCGTAGAACTTGCTTATAAGTATTAGAGGGGATCTATCATGTTTATACTTCGTTCAGTTGTAGCGCTTGCGCTTCTATTAATGGCCGCAGAATCTTTTGCTGTTAATCCGCATTTTAAAATTCTAAGGGCCAAAGAGAACTTTGTTAAGGCCACTCAGCTTGGAAGACTTCACGCAGGTTTTTATGAAAATGTTCATGGACCTGAACTAATTCTTTTTGACTCAATCAAAACAGAACACCAAACAAAGATGAGAAGAGGTAAAAAAGTTTTAAGACTAAACTGGGCCTTACATGCCTCAAGCCATGAGTACCTATCTTGGATTTTATTTCAGGGTCTGGTTAAGTACGACTTAGAAAATAAACTAGGGAACACCAACCTTCCTCATATGATCGAAATGGATTACTACATCTTTAAAAAATCTATGGAATACCTTGATCAATCTGGGATGATAATAAGTGATGATATGGATTACGCTAATCACCCAACATTTAACTTTGCTAGAAATCGTCTGCTTTCAATAACGCTTTTTTATGACCTATGGCTTGAGAATGAGAGAAGATTCCTTAAGTCTGTTTGGCATAGAAGACAAAAGCTAAGTGGCAAGGTTCTAAGTGTTCTTGATTACCTAGAAAGAAGAAACCTAACAGAAAAGCAAAGGGCCGCCGCCGTGCGCCTTTCAGCCTTATGGTACGAAAACTAGGCTAAGTCTTCGAAAATTAAAGCAAAATAATACTAAAGTAATTTTCTCGCCTATCCGAAAAGATAGGTGAGAGAACTATGAAAAAACAATTCGTAACTTTATTAATATTAACGCTTCTAAGTGGCTGCCTTGGCTTTGGTGGTAAAAAAGCTCTTCCAGATAAAAGAACCCAAGTTCCAGGGACAACTGAAGTAACGAATTACCTAGAGACCGTAACCACTGTGGATACTGTTCACTGTATCGACGATGAAAATACCTCCACTCCAAAACCAAAAAGTTTTTTTCACGATGGGTACGCAAAGATAACGACAAATTTGGTTGGCCAAGATGTTTCCCACCAATGGGATGCAAGCTGGAATACTATGATTGATGAAACTCTTGAGGAAAAATTTCCCGAGTTAATTGAAGAAGAGTTTAGACCAGATGAAGGGGACCTAATTCAACTTGGATGCCCCGGTATGTCAGTGGCCTCTAAAAAAGATAAGAAGAGATTTTGGGCCTTGTTCCTAGCCAGCTTAGCAAGAGTACAAAGTGGTTTTGATCCCTCTTTTCAAACTGGGGGAAGTGGACTCTTTGCTTTAAGCCCAACTCAAGTAAACCCCATTGGGGGAGAGTGTGCTGGTAAAGATAAGTGGGACTTTATGGAACCCTCCTATAGTTTTGGTTGTGTCTTTGAGGTCTTAAAAAAACAAATGGGGGAAGATAAAAAACTTCTTCGTTCTGAAGCCAATGAGAATACCATTTTTTCTCGTTTAACAGGTAAAGAGCGCTATGATTTTATAAAGTTTTTTAAATCCCATGCCTCCCAGCAATTTTCTTTTTGTCGCAATGGAGTAGATGCTCCAGAGGAATTGGTGACTGCTAAAACTGTAGGAGAGAAATCTTCTTCTGGATGTACACCTGATACTCAAAAGCGAATAAATGATAATCAGATCGATAGGACCCAAACTAAGGGCAAGGCCGCGGCCGCAATTGGGGCTGAGGACAGCGCCATACAAAAAGGCGGCGAGGGGTCTGGTTCTGGACTTGATGATTCTAAGAGTAGCGAGAAATCAAGTGGTTCCAAGGTTCAAACCAAGTAATTCTGGCACCTCAATACATCCTAAAGCATTGATTCTACGGATTTTTTAGTCCATTGGCAGCTATCCCTTAAAATAGGAGATGGAGGCGTTTATGAGTAAAAGCATCGTCAAAGAAAAGCCCAAGAGCTTGAAGAAAACCAAGAATCCATCTCCAACTGAATTTAAGGAACCCTTTGTTCCAGTGGTTAGAAAAGAGCTTAGTAGCTTTGGAAAGTTCTTTATCCTTGGAATGTGGGGGCTGCTGGCCTTTGTGGCTGGAGTTAAAATGACGGTGAATAACTCTGTTAGCCCTGATCAATTAGCTTTGATAGAAAAACGTCTAGATGAATTAAATGCCAAGAAAACAGCTTCTGAATTTCAATCTCAGGCCGTGGTAGATGCTCGAGTTAAGTACGTAAAAGATTCCCTTGAAAAAGATTATGAGGATAGGCTTTATAAAATTAGTAAGGCCCAAGACAATCTGATGATTCAAAAAGATGAGTTAATTAGCAGTCTAAAGAATGAGCTGGCCTATAATAAACTTAAGCAGATTGATCGAGGTCCAGCAGCAGTTGTTCCCTATAGCTACAAAAATGCAGACATCCTTCGTTTTGAACATAAACAAAAACTTAAGCGTTTAAAAGAGTATCAAAAGAAGCGCGAAGAAAACTTTGTGGCCTCTTCTGATTTAAGAGACCCAACTGTAAGAGAAGCTTTTGTAAGTCTTCAAGAAAAGCATGAGCTAGAGCGATATGCCATGAAAAGAAGCTTTCAAGAGGAGAGAAGTAAATTTAGAAAAGAGAAGTTCTACGTAAGAAAGTAGAACTTCAAAATTTCTAATTAACGCCTTACTGGTTCGTAAATGGCTGAGTTCTTTTCATTTTCTCGAACTTCAATTCGTTGAAGCCAAGCACGATCTTTCGTATCTTCCTTGATCATTTTATTGATTTCGTGGAAGACATAACGGGCCGTTCCTTCCATCCCAATATTATCAAAAACCCTTAGCTGAATAATTCCGTCCTTTTCCATTTGAACAAATTTATCCATATAGGGGTCATCTTCACTGGCAAGGAAAGTATGGTCGAACATATGATCAAGCCAAGCCTTAACCTTTTTAAGACCACCAAAATCGACGACCCAGCCTTCCTTAGTAAACTTACTGCAGGCAAATTCAAAATAAAACTCGCGGCTATATCCGTGAACAAACTTACAATGGGATTCAGCCTTCCATTGCCTATGGGTACAGGGAAAGCCTACAAACCTTTTTGTTGAGACAAAGTGTTCTTCTTTCATTATTTACAGTTTCCATACTGGGCAGTGAATTCAATTTGAACATCTGACCAGGTTTTACCTTCATGTTTAGCCAAACAAGCTTTGTTAATGGCTTTTAAATTTTTGGCCATACCAAAATCCAGAGCATCGATATGCCCAACCGCTGTAAGCTTGTTTTTAACAAACTTATAAGTCATCTTTACTTTTTTCACAGTCGTGCTGTTCATTTGCACCGCTAGAGTAAGCTGCTTTTTCTTCTCACTAATATTAGTAATGGTGGCGTCTAGTTTTTTATTTTCGAAGAAAAACTTAGATATCTTTTTATCTCTGGCCTTATCACCTGTTGAGATTTGTGAAGCATCGATGATTAGGGTATTTCCAAGTGTCGCTTCTTTCCAGTTTTTTCCACTCGCCTTTTTCGTTAGCTTGAGGGAAGTAAAGTTTCCACTTACTCCTAGTTTTAACGGGGTCTTATAGGCCGTGAATTTAACTGCGATCTTATCTGAACTAGATTCAAGACAAGCAGAAGAAACTGCGGTAGAAGACAATAAGAATAAGAGGGCTAAAATGCTTTTCATTAGGTTCTCCAAATTTTGATTTAAAACTTAAGTAGTTTAGCGATAGCGGATTAAGTCATGCAAATGGACAAAGATATATTCCCAAAAGAATTCTTTATAAAGATCTCTGAAGAGGAGTTTCTTATTGGGCGTATAACCGTAAACAAAAACTCTAGGGGATTTACAGCGGAAGTTGACGTCGTGCAAAAAGAATCCATGAAAATTTGGCAACATGTGGAGTTCATTCAAAATCTTGAAGATGAACATGAGGCCGTGGAAATGGGCGTTCATAAATTATCTTTCTTCTTAAAAAGGTCATAAGCCTGACGGAATAACACTCTGTGTCTGTCAAAGTTTCCACGCTTATAACTCAATGCTTACAACCGAAAACCCCATGGTTAGGGAACTTTACATAAAATCAAAAGTTGGCACGACTCGTGCAATAAGTAATAGTGTGTGTGTGTAGGAGCTACGAAAAAAGGATTTTTTCCAACTCCATCAAATGTCTCTCGAAAAGGCCCAGTTGAGTCCCCCTTAACTGGGCTTTTTTCTTTTTGGAGGCGTTGTAAGCGAAAGCTTATAAAGCCGAACAACACAGGCAAAACAGCGAGAAGCGCAAAGCGCGGATACGAGCTGTTTTGATCGTGAAATACCCGATTCAAATTCATAATAGCTACGTCAGACCCGGTGGGAGACTAAGAAATCGTTGTTTTCAACATGTTTGTAAATCAAGAGAGATGGCGAAGGAATGACGATAAAATTGCTTCTAGATAGGCTTCTGAGGCCTTTCTTACATTTGTCAGAAAAATGGCGGGGGGTTTTTAGGAAGGCTGGGCTATAATATGGGTCTATGCTCTCTAAGAAGTTAAAATTCACTCTAATACTCGGTGGGCTGGCCCTATCCTTCCTTATCCTTGAGGTCGGTTTACGTCTTACAGGGTACCTGATGATCTCAGCGAGGGAGGTACCGCTTGGGCAGAAAGATCGGGAGAGTTTTCTCTTAGCTAAGAATGACACAGAGAAAATTAGAATAATGGCCATAGGGGATTCAACCACAAATGGGGGAACCCTTCCTCTTCAAGATACTTATCCTTTTATGCTTTATGATCTTATTCAAGAGTCAGAGTATAAAGATAAGGTAACCGTCGCGAATCACGGGCGCTGTGAATACAACAGCTCCATGACTTTAAATCAAATTAAACATGAACTTGATGACTATGATCCCCATGTGGTTTTACTTTTGACAGGGGAGGCTGATCGTTTCAATCCTCTAGGTCTAGAAGAAGAGCTTGAAGGGGTTGGTTCAAGTGTGAAGTTAGAATCTTTTCTTCTAAATTTTAGAGTCTACAAACTTATAAGAGGATTAATTGTTAATCTAACTTATAAATACATAGTTAAAGATAATTCAATGTACTCCAATGATGACTTTGCTCAAAATCAAAAAAATATAGAGCATATGTTTTTGGCCTTTGACCTAGCTCAGAAAAAGAAATTTGATTTGGCCAAGAAAGAGTTGGCAAAAGTTATTCCACCCATTCCAGATCATCTTATGCCAAAGCTAAAGAAAAATCTTATTTCTGATTTTGGAGCAATCTTAGAGTATCCCCAAGTAAGTCAGCTTTCTTATATGATAGGTAAACAGCAGTACGCTGATGTGGTTTCACTATCAATGGAGTACTTGAAAGGTCATCCTTACGCTCTTTATGACGAAAATAGGGACGGGGTTATTTACTCATTGTTCTGGGCCTTAGACTTTCAGAGTGACTATAGCGCTCAGGAGCTCCTAGTGGAAGTTCTTAAACTTGGAGAGCGTTTTCCTCAGGCTACGAAAAAGAAGCCCTATCTAAACTTTGTAAGAAGATTAAAAAATTACGACAAAATCATGAAAGTCGTGGATCAAAGAAGAGAAAAAAATATTGAAGAAATGCTGAAACTTTTTAAAGAGAAAAATATTGAGGTCTTGGTTTTAAATTATCCAGCAGAGTTTACCAAAGCTAATCAGTCATTACTTGAACAAGCCCGAAAGAATAACCTGGAGTTTGTTGACTTGAGGAGTCATTTTAAAAAGCTAATCGAGAGGGATGGAAGGGGAGCATGGCTACTTGATGACGAACATCCAACGGTGAAGGGAAATAGTGAACTGGCAAAAAAAGTTTTAGATAAACTAAAACCTATTCTCCAAAAAAAAATAAAACCAGAGAATAAGAAAAAAACTATGAAATTTAAGATCACGGCCTGGGACGGATATACTCCAAGTCATGTTATTGAGGAATTTAAAAAGCAAATCTTACTTAAATACGGTGTTGATTTAGATGTTGAGATTTTTTTGCCTGAAAATGAAGAGCAAATGTACAACAAACTTTTGAATAATGAAGTTCATGTGATGGCCGCTTCTCATTATTTGTTTCGCGATCCACTCTATCAATATTTTCCCAAAAAACTACTTAGACCAATTGATTTAGAAAAAATAAGTAATTATAAAAATTTATATAGGCCTTTTAAAAACTTAAGCTTTGAAAAAAATAATGGGGAATTTTACGGTGTACCCTTAGCACATGCAGCTTATCGATTAGTTTATAATAAGGCCCATTGGAAGACCCCCCCTAGTTCTTGGTCAGTTCTTTTTGATCCCCGCAATGACGGCACTTACACAGTGAGCTCATATTACTTTGAAACAAATAATTATATCGCCGCGCTTGTCGCGGGAATAGATAGAGCAAAATTGCACGATCATAATTTTTATAAAAACGACATTAAGAATCTTCTTAAGGAATTGGCAAAAGGTTCCAATGGTTATTGGGGGAATTTGGAAAAACCTAATGATATTAAAGGAAGAAAAGTTGCTGCCGCTTTTGGGAATTTTATTCATAAATTAAAAGAAGATGGAGAGGATTGGGGCTTTGCAATCCCTAAAGAGGGAGAACCAGCCTATCTAGATTATTTCGTTATCTCATCTATGGTGAGAGATGGCAGTTTATTATCAAAGGTCTCTCATGAATGGGTTAATTTTAGTCTTACTCCTTTTTATCAAATGGAAGTGGTCGTAAAAGGGTTAGGTGAGATGCCAGTTACAGAAGATATAAAAGAATCTTTAACTGATGAGCAGATTAAAAGATTTCACCTTGATGATCCTGATTATATTGGGACTAAAAGTTTTTTCTGGAAGGCCAGATCTCTTGAAACTCTAAAGTGGCAGGAAGAGACTTGGAATAAGGCTATTGAAGAAGTGAGATAGGTCCTGGCCCTAAGTGACTAACCTGTTGAGCCCCACCATGGCAGGCGATTTCTAAGCTTTTTTGAAGAGTTTTCTCATTGATGATATGAGAATGTAAAAAATGGGCGAAAAACGCGTCCCCTGCGCCTGTTGAATCTACTATTTGAAATATTTCAGGAGCTTCACTAAAAAGCTCTATTCCCTTGTTGAAAACCCTTGCTCCTCGAGAACCCATTGTTTCAACCAAGATCAGTTCGTAATCCTCACTAGACTTTCTTAAGAATTCTCTTTTTTCTTTATCAGAGGATTCACTTGAAAATTGAGCGTAGCTTAAGCTTGGGAAAAACTTCTTAGCAACCTCTAGGTCTCCATCATAATCTGATAGGTTTCCAAAGTCACAAGCTAGCTTAGCTTTAGGGTTGAGATCCAAGAGACTTTGGGTCATCAGTTCTACTTGTTTAAAAAAAGGAAAGAGGATTAATTCAAACCGAGATAAAAAGAATTTGCCTAAATCTTCACAAGTAAACTCTGTTAGGACACCCCCTACATAATCGTGAAGATGTCTCTCTCCATTTTCATCTATGGTAATTGGTTGTCTTGGAAGTTCACCTTCAAGTATTTTTAAGCGCATTTCGATGGTTAAAGTCTCTAAATATTTTTGAGCTTCTTTTGAATTTTGATCGTTTCCAAGAGGAATATAAAGGGCGGTTTCTTTATGACCTAATTTTTCGTTTAACTGCCTGGCCACATTTAATGAGCAGCCACCGAAAAAACTTTTATTTTCTTTAAGATAAGTATCGAGACTCAAATCACCAAGGCATAGGACTTTCATGACTTAAAAACAACTTCCGCAAGCTTGGCAGCTTTTTTATAAGTGATGATTGAGTTTTCCATAAGACTTGTACCTACGAGTGCACCATCAGCAATCTTTAAGATTTCCTCTGCGTTTTCGTGAGAGAAGCCGCTACCCACCAGCACCATTTTATCGGGAACAGCATTTTTAGCTTCTGTTAAATCCGTTAAATCCACCGCTTCTCCAGTGGCGTTTCCAGATACTACAATGGCGTCTGCACCAGCAGAAATAGCCTGTTTTGCTGATTCCGCTATTGTTTTTTCTTCACGCATTTGAGCATATTTAACCTGGATATCTGCGAAGACTAAAATATCATTCGCTTTTATTTGATCTCTATAGTTTTTGAACTCATCTGTATCAACCTCAAGTTCTCCATATTCCTCTCGAAACATTTTATCGACCCAATAATCAGTTCTAATAAACTGAAGGCCGCTGGCCTTAGCCGTGGCAAGAGAAGCTTTCGGGTCATTGATAAGATATTCGACACCTAGGGGGAAGTCCGGGTACTCAAGTTTTAAGCGAGAGGCGACGGCCGTCATACTCGCAATTTGTTCGGGCCTTGCAAAGGTAGTATAGGGCCGGTCATTTTCATTTTCTAAAAGTAGACCCGTTAGCCCCGCTTTCTTAATAGCCTCAATCTCTTTTTTTGCATGAAGATAAAGAGCTTCTTGCCCTTTATAGAGCTCCTTTCCGAGAAGACCTGGGAGATGAGAAACCCCAAAAATATACTTTTGCCCACTTCTATATTTGATCATCAATCGACTCTAATGGAAGAAGTAATTCTCGTAATTTCGCATCACACAGAAGAATTTGGATTTGCCTTTTATATATTTATGACGCATATGGTTGTAAGTAGTTTTTTTAGATGCTTGAGAAGCTAGTTCGGACACTATAGAATTTATAAGTATGGAAAAAAACTGGTTTATTTTCAAAGGTGACCACCACTTAGGTCCCTTTTCGAGCGAAGATTTAGTGCGGATGCTCGGACATGAAAAAGCTAAACCAGACGACCTTATCTGGAAAGAAGGGGAGGCTGATTGGCTTCCTTTAAAAAGTCATCCGGCCCTCTTGGCCTATTTCGAACCACCTGTAAAAGAGCCTGTTAAAAAGCCTGAACCAGTTAAAGAAGAGTTCGTTCTTAAAGAACCAGTTGTGGAAGAAGTCTTAGAGGAAGAAGAGGAAATTCTACCTCCTCCACTGCCACCGCTTCCAGTAGTGGAAGAAATTGAAGTAGATGAAGGACCTCCTCCGCTTCCGCCTCTGCCTGAGATTGAACCTGAGCCTGAAGTGGAGCCGTTGCTTGAAGAAGAGATTGAGTTTGTAGAGCTAAGCAGAGAAGAGCTTGAGCAAGAGCCGGCCGAAGAAGAGAAGCTGATTTTTGATGACTTCTCCTATGATGAGGAAGACTTAGAAGACGAAGATGATGAGGTCACTCAAGATAAAATAGTAATGCCAGAGGGCATCTGGGAAGAAGCCCCATCCTGGCAAAAGGCGGCTATGGTTTCTTCATTGGTACTTGGTCTTTTGATGAGCCTCTACTTTTTTAATTGGGAGGGAAGCGATGGCTCTGCTGCCTTATTTTCTGGTTTAAGTAGCGCTAAAAAACGAGACCTTATTAAAGTGACAAATACCAGTCCAAAAATAGGTGTAAAGGCTAAGTTGGCCCTTTCAAATACTGGCAATGAAATCTGGCTTGGTACTAATATTAAAACCGAAGCGATTTTATATTTAACTTTAAGGTCTAGAGAGGGAAGAGTTCTTTCAACGGATAAAGAAGAAATTGAACTGCGATCAGTCGGGGAGTTAAAAAACGGTGGAGCGAAGTTTAGAAAAATAGAACTAATAAAAGGTCCGCGTATTTCTGAGGGAGAGTATGAGGGAGAAATTGTGGGCTACGCAACTGGGCTTAAGAGTCGTCTGGTTCAGGCCTTGAGCAAATATGAATTCGGTAAGACGCTTAAGTTCGTGAAAAACTTCAAACCAGAGTTGAAATTAAGTATTCCTTTTCTCTATACGACTAAGCCTATTTCAGAGTTTGAAGAAAAACTTAAAATTATTAAAGAAAAGAAAAAGGAAGATCTGGCAAAGCCTTATAAAGAAATTATAGAAAGGCATAAAACCTTTAGTGGGCTCTTAAATAATATCAAGAATATGTACTCGAGTTCTTTAAAGAAAATGAAAAAAGGAAAGGACGTAAGATTATTTGAGAGACGTTATGCCATGGAGGTGGAACCGATTTTAAAAGACTTACTACTTGATTCAAATAGACAGCATATTAAGCTAATAAACCGCGATAAAAAACGCTCTGAAGATTATTTAAAATTAGTTGAAGAAGGTAAGCAGATAGGAATATTAGTTAGCGATATCGTAACTCGAACCAGAAAATACGGTAAAATGACCAACAAAAAGAGGATAAAGCTTGAGGGAATCTTTGCCCCCCGAATCGAGGAAATCCTCAGCATTAGCCAAGAGGATGTTAAAAGACTCGAAGAAGAAAAAAAGCAGATTTTAGCTAATTAGGTAGGCTGCCTGATTCTTAGCCTCTCCAGTATTGTCGCATAAATATTTTCCCCGTTCATTTTTTAATACTGAGGATCCCCAAAATTTAGGGTCATGCTCAAAGATGACCTTTAAGTTTTTTTCCATAACAAAATCTAAAAAGATTCTTTTATATTTAGTCGTAACTCCAGGTTCAATATCGTAACCCATGACCCAAGGGACATGAACATGATTGCTTGTAGGAATTAGGTCAGCTAGATAAATAAATTGGCTAGTATAGGGATGCATTAAATAAGGAGTATGACCAAAAGAGCATTTAAATTTAAGCTCATCGTCGCCAATTTTAATAAGATTTCCTTCTTCACCGGAATGCCATTTTATAAGTTTATTGTTTTCGTAATACTCAATGATCGGTTTAAAGTTTTTTACGTGAAAGCTACCCGCATCTCTTTCCGTTGGGTTAAGGGCATAGTCGTAATGATCTTTATGCACATGAAGGGTGGCGTTTTTAAAGACCGGGACCCAGTTTTCTCCATCCTTAAGGCCAATTCCACCCACATGATCAAAATGAAGATGGCTTATGACTAAATCCGTCACATCTTCAGGAGTATGATTAATCTCAGCAAGGGCCTTAGCTAAAGGAGAGTCTTCTCCTCGAACATTAAACATCGTGTTAAATTTTTCATCGTGATAGTCCCCAATTCCCGTATCAATTATAATGAGTTTTTCCTTACTCTTGATGCACCACAAACGTAGGGCTAGATCGATTCTATTGTGCTCGTCGGCCTCATGGACCCTAGACCACATGGGTTTAGGGATTATTCCAAACATGGCCCCTCCATCGAGCATAAAGTGACCTGGTTCGAGTACATAATTTATATTTTCCATAAAATAACCACCGTATAAAATCAGTTAATTATTGGGCGTTGCTCCTATGAACTTGAAGGCTTACCCACTATTATGGCGCTTAATTTATACCTAGTTTAAAGATAGGAAAACCGTTTATTTTCCTTCGATTTTATTTACCTCTATTAAGGAGTTTGATGGATGAATGTCCATGAGTATCAGGCCAAAGAAATCATGAGAAACTTTGGCATCGCCACCCTAAACGGGAAAATGGCCACTTCAGTTGACGACGCTGTTAAAGCGGCAGAAGAACTTGGTGGGAACCTTTGGGTTGTTAAGGCCCAGATTCATGCTGGAGGCCGTGGTAAGGCCGGTGGTGTAAAAATCGCCAAAAGTCTGGATGAAGTAAGAGAGCACGCGACTAATATTTTAGGTGCGACCCTTATTACTCACCAAACTGGTCCAGAAGGAAAGCAAGTAAACCGTCTTTTTATTGAAGAGGGCTGTGATATTGATCACGAGTACTATGCTGGTCTTGTTCTTGACCGTGCAACTGGAAAGATTACTTTTATGGCATCTGTTGAAGGTGGTGTAGAGATTGAAAAAGTTGCTGAAGAAACTCCAGAGAAAATTATCAAAGTTGCTATAGATCCAGCTGCTGGTTTTACTCCTTTCGTAGGAAGAAAACTTGCTTACGGAATTGGCATGAAAGATAAAGACATGGTTAAGAAAGCGTCTAAGTTCTTTAAGGGCCTATACGATCTTTATGTTGAGTCGGATTGTACCATCGCTGAAATTAACCCACTTGTTACGACTAAGTCTGGCGATGTTATCGCTCTAGACGCGAAGCTTAACTTCGACGGGAATGCTCTTTTTAGACATCCGGATATTCTTGAGATGAGAGATGAGACTGAAGAGTCTGCTCTTGAGCTTGAGGCTGCAGAGTTTGGACTTTCATATATTTCACTTGATGGAAGTATTGGTTGCCTTGTTAATGGTGCCGGACTTGCTATGGGTACAATGGATATTATTAAGCTTGAAGGTGGATCGCCTGCTAACTTTTTAGACGTTGGTGGCTCAGCTACTAAAGAAGCTGTTGAAAAAGCCTTTTCAATTATCCTTTCTGATTCAAATGTTAAGGCCATTCTTGTGAACATCTTTGGTGGGATCATGAAATGTGACATTATTGCTGAAGGTGTCGTTGCTGCGGCTGCTTCACTTGAACTTAAGGTTCCACTTATCGTTAGACTTGAAGGAACAAATGTTAACTTAGGGAAAAAGATTCTAAGTGAATCAACCCTTGATATTATCGCTGCCGAAGATTTAGGCGACGCTGCAAAGAAAGCTGTAGCAGCTGCTGCTGGTAAAGGTGGGGAGGCATAATGGCCATTTTAGTTGGAAGAGATACAAAACTTATAACTGTCGGTTTTACTGGAAAGCAGGGAACCTTTCATTCACTACAATCTCGCGATTACGGAACTAACTTTGTTGGAGGAGTAACTCCTGGTAAAGGTGGAACTGTACACGAGGGATTTCCCGTTTTTAATACAATTTCTGAAGCGATGGAAAAGACTGAGGCCAATGCGGCCATGATCTTTGTTCCACCGCCGTTCGCAGCGGATTCAATTCTTGAATGTATTGATGCTGGAATGCCATTAATCATCGCCATCACGGAAGGAATTCCAATTGTCGATATGATTAAAGTTAAAGCTGCTCTTAAAGGATCAAACTCAAGACTGATTGGTCCTAACTGCCCAGGAATCATCACTCCAGGTGAGTGTAAGATCGGAATTATGCCAGGTCATATTCATATGCCTGGAAAAGTTGGTGTTATTTCCCGTTCAGGAACACTTACCTACGAAGCGGTTTTCCAGTTAACTCAAAGAGAAATTGGTCAATCAACTTGTATTGGTATTGGTGGTGACCCAGTAAATGGAACTAACTTTATTGATATGTTAGAGCTGTTTGAAAAAGATCCAGATACGGACGCCGTTATTATGATTGGTGAAATTGGTGGTTCAGCTGAAGCTGAAGCTGCTCGTTGGATTCAGAAAAATATGACCAAACCTGTTGTTAGTTTTATCGCTGGTGCTTCTGCTCCTGCTGGTAAGAGAATGGGACATGCTGGAGCTATTATTTCTGGTGGCGATGATACGGCAGAAGCAAAATTTCGCATTCTAGAAGAGTGTGGAGTGACTATCGCTAGATCACCGGCGGAACTTGGTGAAAAAATGGAACAAGCATTAAAAGCTAGAGGGTAACCTCAGTAAATTTTAAGGAGAATATTGTGGAAAGAACGTTAAGTATTGTTAAGCCAAACGCTGTAGAAGACAACAACATCGGTAACATCATCGCTCGTTTTGAAAAAGAAGGGCTAAGAATTGCTGCTGCAAAACTTACTCGTCTATCAAAAGAAAAAGCTGAAGGTTTTTATATCGAACATAAAGAAAGACCTTTTTTTGGATCTCTTGTTAGCTTTATGACTTCAGGACCTGTTGTACTAATGGCCCTTGAAGGTGAAAATGCAATTGCAAGAAATAGAGAAATCATGGGAGCTACTAACCCAGCTGAAGCGGACGAAGGAACTCTTCGTAAGCTTTATGCAAAATCACTAGAAGCTAATGCTGTTCATGGATCAGATTCTAAAGCTTCTGCTGAAAGAGAAATTGCTTACTTTTTCGACAAGAACGAAGTTTGCGATAGATTCTAATTAAAGATTAAAATTAAATAAAAGGAAGGGAGCTGTACTATGGCTCCCTTTTTTTATAAATGCGCTTCAAAAAAATACTGATATTTTTCAAAATCAAACTCGACCTTAAAATTTTTTGCAAAATAGAATGATTGCTCTTTGCTAATGGGGTACATATCGCTGAACTCATGATCATCAGCTAAATTAAAGAGCGCCTTAATTTCATCTAGATTGGGTGAATTGAGTTCCACTTCTTTTTCAATGAATTGGTTTTCTCCACTTGCCGGATAGATCCCAATAGTAAAACTTAGATTCACGGCTTCACCTTCCTTGAGCTAATAGCGTCGGCCGTTTGCTCAGCTGTGATAGGGTCAAATTCACCAAGATGCTTTTTTCCAGTCTTTGTGTACATCTCGATTCTACCGTGCTGACTATCCCATTCATAAATATTTCCACGTTTATCAACCCATCTCGACCTCATTCCGCCTCCTCTTTGCTTAGGAGTTTTCCCAGGGACTTTTCTGGCATTTGGAAAGGCAGGAAGAGATTTTGGAGGGGGATGGTAGTTATGGTTTCCATTTAATACAGCTCTTCTATTGCTGATAAGTTTTTGAACGGTTTCATCAGTGAAGTCGATTCTCTTGCCGTGAACATCTAAAACTCTACCTTCACGCCCGGCCCTTTGTAGTTCAATTATAGTTTTTTGATCATTATCTTTGAGTCTTTGGCTAATGATTTTATTAAACTCAGCGCAGGCAAAAGAATTGCTTGAGGCTACTAAGAAAAATAATATGAATAATATTCGGTGTTTCATCTCAGGAGCTTATCGGAATAAGCCCCTTAGAAATTGATTAGTTGACTTGAGTTGTAGACTATTTACACTTTACCGATACGGTCTCATGAATATCCATGAGTTGCTTTTGACGGGCCCTTTGAGCATCGGCAGAGCCATTTTCTTTTTCAAGATCTTCCCTAAAGGTTTCTAATTGAATTTCAAATTCATTTCGATCTCCAGCAAGATACGAAGGACAAAAGTCTTTCTCGATCGATAGGGGAAGAAGCTCACCGATGATAGGAAGAGGCCCCCTCGACATATCAAAAGATTCATCAACGATTCTTTGGGTATTATTAACAAAGCCAAAGATACTATCTAAAACTCCTTCGAAAAACTCAGGCATACTTTCTTCATAGCCTCTATAGGTAGCCTCCATGGCCTCTAGACCACGGTCCATATATACATAGATACCGTGAAACTCCCTTGAGTCTAGAGCGTGATTTTCAACGATATCTTTTGATAGATTCAATATCTCATCAATTGAAGAGGTTTTTAGGCTTTCTAAATCAGTATCAATTAAGCTTTTACCTGCCTCTAGAACGGGAGCTAAGTAATAAATCATACCGCCAAATTTTGCGTTAGGATTTCCAAAGCCGGTTTGGGGATTATCAACAAAAAAATGCCCCATTTTTTTAGCATAAATTGAACGCATCTCAATTCTCTTTTGCGCCAGATTTAGCTCTCCTTCTCTAGCTAACAAAAGTAGTCCAGCTGTCTCTGCGAAAGATTCGCTTTCGTGAATACCGTGGGAGTCATCAAAGGAATCTTGAGCCTCAGGCAGATACTTCTTGTCTAAGCAATGAGCAAGTTCATGGTACAAAGAGAACTTTTTTAGCTGATCAAAATTAAGCATAGGAGCAAGTTGATCATAAGTAAGGTCTCCATAAGCTTCTTTAGAATTTAGGCCAAGAAGTCTTTCAGTCTCTAGTCTTCTATTTGAATTAGGGTCTGCATGAAAAACAGTACAGATCTTATAAACCTTTGAGGTCCACATACCTGTTGTAAGTGGTACAGCGACTGCGGAATTTTTTAGAAAACTAATATAAGTATCGAGATTAATACTATCGTTATACTTAATTTCGACGCCAGACTTTTCTTTTACATAATCGGCAATTAGCTTATTTCTAATTTCCTTATTCTCTTCTCCAAAGGCCCTGGCACGGGCAATCTTCCAGTTAAGCTCATCTTTATCAATTATTAAAATAGGATGAGAATTGGATTTATCGGCATATTCTTTTTGGACTTTCTTAACCAGCTTACTCATTCGTGTTTCTGCCATCGATGAAAACGAAAGTGATAGAACTGAAAGCGAGATTAGCGCTCTGGAAATCATAAATCCCCCCTATGGAATATGTGTAGGTATTTTTAGCATGATGCGTTATTTTTTCCAGATACCTTGTAAAAGGAGTTCGTCGTGACGAGACAAGCTTAGTAATATCATGGGGTTATCAGTGATTTCGACCTCGGCTTGAATGGGGTTATAATAACAAATCTGGAAAAATTCTAATGAAAAGGTATCGATGAAGATTTTAGCTATTCTACTTATCTCATGTATTGGCTTTGCTAGTGACCCTGTTTCAAAAAATAAGATAGAGCTAATTTATCCACGCAAAGAACTAGTTCTCAATCCTAAAATTATTCTTAAATCAAGCGGCTGGTCTGAAGTGGAGCTCTTAAGTTTTAAGTATTACTTAGTTAACAAAAACAAAAAGGTGGAAAAAAAGTATAAAAAAATTCCTCTTCTTTTTAAGAACCTTGATGAGTATGAAAATTTTAAGTTTTTAACCTTTAATGTAGAGAAAGAGGTGATCCTCTTAGGAAATAGATATTTTATCGACGTCTATAATCAAAAGGGTGAGAATATTAAAAGGTTTTCGTCCGGAGATAAGAAAGTCCTAAGTGTCTTTGAGACTAGGGAACTTGTCGCTGTTCAAAAGCAGTCAAAATCTATAAAAGCACCAACTCTAGATTCTAAACATTTAAGACATTTTATGATAAGCAATGCCTCGAAAAAAATTAAAGAGAATGAAAGGCTAAAAGAGAAGCTTGAAAAAGAAATAAATAAGAGGATTGGAGCCAAGGCATTATTTTGTAATGTTAGGAATGAATTCGGTCAAAGTGAAACTAAGTTTCATATGAAGCTGCCAGAAGGGCAAACCGTTAAACTTATAGTAGATTATAATAGAGATAGTAAGATCTACTATATCAATGAAAGTAGCTTGAGAGGGCGATATTTAACGACCTATGGTGACATTTTCAAGCCTTACCAAAAATATAAGGTAAGAATTCAGGCCATGGACGATCACCATAATACATCAAGTTTTACGGGGCAATTTACCATTGATTGCGAAACAACTCATTACTCCTTCCTCATGAAAAGAAGAAAGAAGTTTAAATTTTAGAAAAATGAGTAAAGACGTTTAGGGCATCATCTATATTCGTTAGGAAATCAAAAACTTCGTAGTCTTGTCTTTTTCCTTCAGAGTTATAAGGGAGAACCCTTTCTGGGAATTTGTTTTCAGAGCCTTCATGTGGATAGATCGATGTCTCTAGAAAGTAATCTTCTTTTTCTAGACCCTCTAGAACTGTATGAAGTACAAGGGGGCTAAAGGATCCTTTTTTTCTTTTGACGGTTTTGTAAAATGCATTTAGTAAACCAGCTGAGATCTCCTCAGTTGTTTTAGCCTCTTCACGTATTTTTTTAAGTCTAACAGCAAATGACTTAAGGTCCCTAAAGTACTTCTTATAATAATACTTTTTACCTCGAAAACTAAAACGCTTATTTTTATTTAAAGCATTATCTCTATCATTTCCACCAACCCCTAGTTTTTTGTATAGGGCCACAAGGTTTGGATACTTTTCGTCTGTGGTCTTTGTGGCCAGCCTCATAAGGTCACTTAGCTTCATATTTGCTATTTTCTCAAGGCCAGACTTATAAATATCAAGTCCGAGTCTAATGTCCACATGGCCCCATTCATCATTAAAGGAGTAAGAGGCAGGGTCAAATACGATCATATCTTTTTTCTTACCGACGGCATTTAGGAAAGAAAGGTAAACATCTTTTAACTCTTTAGACGTTACTCGACCATCATCATGGAGGTAATTCAATTTTAAGATAGAATCTTTAACATTACCGTCCCGGTCTTTTTCCGTTACGATTTGGGATACCTCGCTAAAGTGTTCATTACCTGCGAAGATTGAGTTTAAGAAGGCTTTATTTGATCTCTCAAGTTTAAAAATCTCTCTATCATCTTCGTCAGTTTCAGAAACGCCATGATCGGAGATTAGGTCTCTTCTTTGATAACTACTTCTTCCTACAAATCCAAGAACATTAAATTTAAAGTTCTTTTCGACGAAGTCCGAGTCGATTTTCTGAGGGAAGGCCAATTTTTTTATTTCATCATGATTCTGATGGGCAATAGCATTCTCTATGGCGTCTCTAAGCTCTGGGCTAGCCGCTTCCTCGGCATTCAGCTTATAAATGGACCTGCTTAGTTTTCCTTTTTTAATATTTGCGTGAAGAAAAGGAACTTTTATCACTCCAAGCTGAGCAAAAGTTCTCCAAGCAAGTTGATTAAAATTTGCCTTATCATCATAGAACACAAGGTCTGACTTACTGTCTTTTGAAATAATTGTTCTCCCAAGGCCAATCTTGGAAATTGTTCCTTCGGTACCAAAGCCAATGGCAGCGGCGCCTGGAGTCGTCACCTTTATTCTACCTCTAGTTTCTAAGTAATCTGAAACTGTAAGAATATGCTTTTTAGGAAGTCTTTTAAGCATTGTTTGAAAAGGAAGCACTAGGTTTAAAAAGAACCTGTTCATATACTTTGCTTGTTTTTCTGTTTTAGCAGTTTGAATTAGGGTGTATTCGCGATATTTAGCTACATCTCCAGAAATTAAATAACCTGCACCTAATCTGGCCCCGATTAAGAAAGTGTCTTTAACAATAAACGTTTCATTCTCATGGGCAGGGTTTGGGTTTCTAATAACATCTCTTTCAACATTTAAGATAATTTGGGAAATAACACCGGCGTCTAACCCTAGCTCTAGTGGATCAATTTCAATCTTTTGAATTGCGCTAACTCCAAGCTTCATTAGATTTAAAATAAAATGTGGAATTTGCTTAAGAGGGTCACGAGTCAGATCCGCCATCTCTGCGCTGAAATCTACCGTGTACTCGCCAATATACTCTGGCATCTTTTTAATTTTCACCTTTTTAAAAGGCATAATCTCAATTTTGCTTCCATTAGGAAGAACCTCGCCCTCAAGTTCAAAGGCTCTTACAAATCCATTTCTTCTAGAGATTAGTTTTTCTACAAGCATTCTATGAACATTATAAGGCTCTTCTTTTGGCCAGCCCCCAATCTCAACGGCAGCTTCTATTTGCTCTCTTGTCAGCTGTGCTATTCTTCTTACCATCCAACGGGCATCCGCGAAAGTGACATGCTCATAACCCGAGTTATCCTGGATATTTAGAAAATTTAGAACGACTTCATCTTTTTTAACTTTTTTAATGGGATTCCATTTTAAGTTAAGAGGCTTTTCTGAAAGTAGATTTCCTAGACAAAAGCCAATATCGTGCATGACTTTAAATTGTCTTGGCTCTTTTTTATTTGTTCTAACGATAAGCTTATTATTTTCAGCTTCTTTTAAGTCGGTATTTCCAATCCAAACACTGAAAAGGAAAAGACCTCTTGTTTCCCTTAGAGACTTATGATCGTTACCACCCCAGGCCCACGGACCAATTCTTTTGTAGTCACTTTCATCTTTAAATTTCTGTTCAATCAGGCCGTCGTAGAAAAGTATATATTCGCCGTTTTCATCAACACCCTTATCTTTGATCAATCGATCAAGATCAAATCCGTCAAAATAGGAGTACCAATCGTTCCTAAAATCGTTGTAGGTTGTGTCACCGAGGTAGACCTTAATATTTCTTAAGTTTTTAGAAAGGTCTGTGTAGATACCAATTGTATTGGCCAGGGCAGCTACCGTTCCTTCTGAATGAATTTCTTCGGCTAGTTTAATCTTAAAAATTTCTTCTTTTCCAGTCTTCGGATTCTTATACAAAACATCAAGTTTAGGTTTCGACTGGGTCTTTCTAAGTTTTCTAAAATTAAAAACATTTGTTTTAGGCCACCATACGTCAATTCCTTCATAAAGTGGGTTCTTGCCACCTAAGTAGGATTCTTTCACATCAACTTTAGAAATATCTTCTACTTGAAAGACGAAGGGAGAGTTTTTAGGTGGTTCTAGTTTTGAGATATCAACCTTATCGGTCTTCATCTCTTTAAGCTCATCTTGCTCAAAGTAAAGACCCTCTTTTCCAGGGACGCCTAGGTTTTTGGCTTCTCCAAGGGGTAGCTTTGTTTTTTTAACGGAGTATTTCTTCGTCAACCCTCTAAAGATTTCGCCTAAGTCGACAATAAAAAGAGGGTTACCTTCAACTAATAAGGCCTCATCATAAGAGATGATTTCATTTAACTTATAAAGAAGGTCAGCCTTCGCCGACTTTTTATTAAGTGAATCAATTTGCTGTAGTAAAAGATCGTAAAAGGCTACGTCTTCCTTAGCCTTTTTAGCGGCTTTCTTTTTAGATTGTCCACGGGCCTTTCTACGTTGATTATAAGAGAGGGTGTATAGGTCATCTCTTCTTTTTTGAATTTCTTTTCTATATGAAATTAGCTTTGACGAATCTAGAGCTTGTTCTTCGTTGAAGAACTTCTCAGAAAGGACTTTAACTTGCTCATCAGAGAAAGCAAATGGAGTAAGTGCCTGAGCATTCACCGATAGGATTAGTCCCACTATAAATATAGTCTTCTTCAAAAATTTCACGATGAGGGAAAATAGCAGACCCAGAAAAAATAGATAGCCTTACTGAAGTAATTACAGCTATAAAAATTGGACAGATGTGATTTCAACTTATTAGAAATATTGTCGGTAATCTTTTCAAAAACCTACTATCAGACGCTGTTTCTTACTAGATTGCCCCCTTAGTGTTATGGAAAAAATTAAATAAGGACAGGGGACTCTCGCATGAGGCTTATTTTATTAGTATTTACAATATTTTCTCTTTCAGCATTTGCTGTAGATAGCCTACCTTTTGGCAAGGACTATAAAGCGCGGATCGAAAATGCTTTTTATGAAGATGGGCGTTTAAGTGACTCAAGAATTAACGCTTACAAAGAAATTATCTCAACAAGAGCTGATGAACTTTTTAATATTATTTATAACTATAGAAGAAACGTTAAAGGGGACTCTAAAAAGAAGGCCCGTAAAAAAGCCAATAAAGATGATACAGTTAGTGGATTAAGAGGGCTTTTACCTCTTGTTGATAAGTTAAAGACAATTGAGGCTAAAGCTGAGCAATTTCAGCTAGCAGAGTTCATCTTAGACCAAGACGTGGCCATGCTTGCTGAAATCACTCCCGTGAATTCGGTTAAAAGAAAATTTCAAGGATTCAATCAATTCCTAAGTCTATATAAGATGAAAAAGCATGACCTTTCAGAATATGGAGAGGCGTCCAATTTAGTTCATCCAGAGACCGGTAAAGTCTTGTCTCAAGAAGAGCTAAAAGAGATGAAGGCTAAGGGATTTGATATCTCTCTTCTAAATCCACTTCCTAATAATGGCGTTATCGATGAAGTTGAAGATATCTCCTCCGTAGATGTTCTTGATACCTTTAAACGAGGTAAAGAAGCCCTACATGCGGGGCTAAAAGTGACATGGCCTGCAAAGAACGAAGGTAAATTCGTTAAGATCAGAAAGACTCAATCTAGACCTAAAGTTATGTTTGAAGGAATTGATGAGGAAGGGAATCTTCGCGAGTGGAAGCTTAAGATGAGTATGGAAATACACTCTGAGCCAACAGCCGCTGCGCTAGGGACTGCCCTAGGTATGTATACGGATTTATCTAAGCATGTGGACGACTTTAAGATTTATCTTGGTAAGTTAACTTGGGATGAGTTCTATGTAGATTTCACTTCCTATTTTGAACCAGAGGACCTTAAGAAGCTTGTTAAGAGCCGAGGAACAGATGAGAAGGGCGAGTATATTATCTTTGAAGAAGGCATGCTCGAAGCCCGCTTTGACGATAAGAGTATTACTCGTGTTGGACCATATTACCCCGCTCATAAAAAAGGAAAGCGAGAGGTTCGAGGATGGCAGATCTTTAATATTTGGATTAACAATACCAATCTAAAGAAAGGTGAAAATAATAAGCTTATTAGAAGAGATTTTGAGGGCGGTTCACGGCTCTTCGCTCTTCAGCACGATATTGGTTTCTCATTTGGTAACTGGAGAAGAGAAAAACCAACGGACTTTAAATGGAAGGCTATTTATAAGAATAAAAAAGACGAGATCGTCTTTAATTTTAGATCAAGTGTGCTTCACGACGGTTGGGATCATGTCACCTTAGCTGATGCCCGTTGGTTTACGAGAAAAATTGCTCAATTAACAAGAGAGCAGATCACAGCGGCCGTAAAAATTGGAAAATGGCCAAATAAAGCCCCTTATAATTATGAGCAGCTACTTATAGAGAAGCTTATCTCTAGAAGAAATGACATGATTGTTAACTTTGATCTTCTTGGTGAAACTCTACCCAACGGTAAGAAGATTGAGCTTATGAAGTTCAATAAGAATATTGAAAAAGAAGCTATTCCAACACATAAGTTTCTTCCAGGTGAAACTGTCGATTTTAGAAAAGAAATAAGAATGATGTTTGTTAGTCAGCCATTAGAGGCCCTAAATGACATGATCATGATGGGAGCTAAGGCAGTTATAGCTGGAATTCAAAAAATTAGTGTTAATCCGATTTGGTTCGGAGTCGACTCTGGTGGTTTTGTGGCTGAAGTGCTTACTCATGTGAACAGAACTTTTACCGTTAATCCAGATGCTAAAGGGGAAAATGATCAGTATATCGTAAGAGACGATTTTGCTATCGGAATTAGACTTGGAAAAGGACTTGGGCTTGGAATTGAAACAGTAGGCGATCTTGCTTATGTAAAAGAATACGCCCTTATATATCCAGCAGCGAGTAAAGAAGAAGTGAGAAAAAGGAAGAAGTTTATCGTCGATTTTAAGATGCCTTATACCATTCTTAAAAAAGGACTTCCTAAAGAGCATATTTTTATTTCTCAGAACGTAATCGAAGGAAGAGGAAGAATTAAAGGTGAGACAGGGGCCTCAATCGTTGGCCCAGGAGCTGAAGCCTCAGTTTCAAGGATTCTTTTAAACAGAACGGTTCTTGGTCACAGCAAAGATGGAAGCATTACCCTTTATGAAGATAAAGCAAAATCTAATGAAAAGAAGATGCGTCTTTATATGAAGCTTGGATTAATAAAAATAGATCAATTTTCTTCAAGTACTGAAATAGGAAAAATAGAGAGATTTATCACTAAGCTTGATGGAAATACAGAGAACGAAGAGATGGAGAGGGCCATAAATGATGCTGTCTTCAATCATAATTTTGATAAGTTAAAGAAGTTTAAAGTGGATCAGAAGATTACTTCAGACTTTATAGTAAAAGAGTCAGCTGTTAGCTTATTTGGCTTTAGAAGCTGGTCTAAAGAGCTTAGAGTCGATGATTTAAAGGTCTTTAACTATGATGAAGAAGGCAAGCTTATTAGCCAAGATCTTCAGATGAGCGCCAAACTTAGAAAAGAAAAGCGCTGGAGTTTCTCATCCAACGGAGAAACTAAGTTCAAAGACATAAAATTGGACTCTTCTTACGATGTAGAAACTGGTGAGCTAGTTAATCCCTATGTAGAACTTCAAGTAGGAGTTGACGATTTACTAACTCAAACAAAAGAAATCAAAGATAACTATCTTCCATTTTTTAATGGAGCTGCAGGTAGTGATAAGTTTTTTGATTTTACCCCAGAGATGCAAAGTTATAACGATACTTGGGGACAAATAGAGTTCTTATTAACTCTTCAAATCCATAGAGATGGAATTGAAAAACTTTTAGAATTTAAAGAAAAAGACTTAATGAAAGAGATTTCAAAAATCGCTAAAGTTTCTGAAAGAGAAGTGAATAAGGCATGGAAGTCGAGCTCCGTATCGACAAACTCTAATAGAGAAAAAGGTGTCGTAGTTCGCTACTTTGGTGAGAAATACACTTTAAGCTCTATTGTTAGGGGAGCTAAAAAGGTTTTACGCCATATTAAAAAGGCCAAAAAAGAAAAAACAAGAAAGAAGAAAATGGAAAAACTTACGAAGGCCTTAAGCTATATCGTGCCTAATAAAAGCGGCTACTATAGTCCAATTTTGATAAGAGTTATCAATAAGGCCATTGGGAAGAAAAACTTCTTTATGACGGCCCAAATGAATATCCCAACTATCCGCGAGCTCGAAAATAAGCTTCCGGCCAGGATGAAACCTTACTTTGTTCAAGGGACAAAGAGGAACTATGTAGAAAAAGACCGTCTTCTTCTAAGTATTTCGGACGCCATAGACCTCTATAAAATGCATTTCCAGCACTAATACGGTGGGCTAACGAATTTTCAAAGAGTTAGCCCTTGTATTACTTTTTTTTATACCTTATATCCTTTACCCGATTGTTAGAGAAGTGTTAGAGATTTTCGCATCGTGTGATAAATAATGGCTTCAATAAAAAGAAGGTAAGTATGTTAGATATTTTCGCTCTAGAAGCGACTGTCAAAAACCCCACTATGTTATCCGTACTGTATTCAGTATGTTTAAGTTTCTTATTATCAAGTGTGATTGCCTTTACTTATAAAAAGACCTTCCAGGGACTTTCTTATTCAAGAAACTTTCTTCAGGCCATGATCTTAAGCTCAATAGTAACTGCTATTGCCATGCAGGCGATTGGAGATAATGTTGCCCGAGGTATGGGGATGATGGGCGCCCTAGCTATTATTCGTTTTAGATCTTCGCTTAAAGATCCAAGAGATATGATTTTTATTTTCTCAACCCTATCCATTGGAATGGCCTGCGGTGTTTATAGTTACCAAATTGCCGTGATAGGTGCAGGAGCCTTTGCTTTAACGGCCTTTGCTATTCAATCAGTTCCATTTTCAAAGGAAGCTCATTTTGACGGGCTTTTAAAATTTAATATGGAAAGTAACAAAGAAGAAAAAGATCAACTTCAAAGTATTTTAACAGATAACTGCCATTATTTTGCTCTTGTGACACTTCGGGAAGTGGCTCAGGGAACTAGGCTTGATTATGCTTACCAAATCAAGCTTAAGAAAGGGCAAGATAAGTCAGACTTTATAGATAAATTGCGGGAAATTTCATCAATGAAAGGTTTAAGTCTTCTGTTGCAAGAGTCAACAGTAGAGATTTAAGGGGAAATTATGGGAACAATTGTTAAGCAAAACAAACAGCTCTACAAAGCTATTTCAGAAAACAAGAGATTTTCTTTGGCGATCTTTATTTGCTTTATGGCCATATTGAAAATCCAGTACAGCAATGTGGAATCGACGGAATACCTTGGTATCGCCGATACCAAAGAGATTAATATTAATTCGTCTCATTCTGTAAAAATTAGAAATATCCATGTCATTCCTGGTCAAACGGTTGAAGAAGATGAGCTTCTTATGGAGCTTGAAAGACCAGACCTCGACCTAAGAATCTATGAACTAGAAAGTCAGTTAAATGAGCTTAAGGCAGAAAACTCATTTAACTCAGAGATGAATAAAGAATTGAAGTCGGTGAAAGTTAGTAATAACGAAAATATGGATAGTCCACTTCAAATTAAGATTAACAGCATGACAAAGCAGCTGATAATTTTAAAGAGAAAAAAGGCAGACCTTTTTGTCTTCTCTAAAAGAGCCGGTGTTATTGGTTCAATTAACGTAAAGGTTGGAGAGGATGCTTCTCCTTTTACACCGCTAATCACTATGCACGACAGCGCCCCTTCGATGATCAAAGGTTTTATTCACGAAAGCATTTATAATAAGACTTATAAGGGTCAAAAAGTTGTTGTGACTTCAATCTCTGATCCTAATAAGATTATGGATGCCGTCGTTGCCTCAGTAGGAAATAGAATTGTTGAGTATCCAGTTCGTCTAAGAAAATCTGAGGCCTCTGTTACTTATGGAAGAGAAGTTGTTATTTTCGTGTCAAAAGACAATCCTTTTCTTATCGGTGAGAAAGTTCAAATTAAGTCATTTGAAAAGCCAAATGAGATTATGACAGCTCACGCCCAGGCCGTTCCTGTTCGTAAAATTGAAGATGTTATCGATCTAGAAATTGGTGTTGATATTGAAAATACAAAAGTAGAGCCTTCTGGACTTGTGTACATTAAGGATTTAAATCAGACAGTGATGATTAGTGATGATACTGGAAGAAAAGATCGTCCCTATATCTATACCGTTAATAACTCGGGCTTAATTGACAAAGAAATTGAGATTGAAGGTGTTAAAGCTATTTCTGATATGGAAGCAATTTCTATGGACGAAAATGGAATCATTTATATCGCCTCATCAATGTCTGAAAAGAAAAACGGTAAAGTTAGTGATAAGCGTAAAAAACTTCTTATGATCGAAAGAAACGATTTTAACTTTAAGGCCATTGGTGAAGTTAACTTTTACGATGCTTTAAATAAGGTTGCTAAGTCTAATAAGAGCGAAGAATGGGCTCAAGTTCTTTTGGCCAAAGGTAATAAGAAGATCAGAATTAATATTGAAGGTATTTTAGTGAAAGAGAACACTATGTACTTTGGTCTTAGATCAGGAAGTAAGTTAACTAAAGACCAGTTTGTACTCCTTAAGATCAATGATATTAAGTCTGTTTTTGCTAAAAATGCCATTGATGCTGACCAGATTTCAATCCAAGCGAATGTTGCTTTTCCAATCGACTCAGACTTTAAGAACGAAGGTGTATCGGATATCGCTCTTATCAATGGTGAGCTTTACGTATTAACTGTTAATAATACGGGTAAAGAAGGCGGAAGAGTTTTAAAAACTGTTTTAGCTGATCCTTCTAACCATATGACAGAGCTAAAGCGTTTTAAGGGGTTAAAGCCTGAAGGAATCACTTATGATACTTCAGCAAGTAAGTTCCTTATCTCATTTGATCAAGGCGATAAAAAATCTAAACTTCTTCTCGTAGACAAGTTCTAAGATTATGAAACTTATTTTACTAGCCTCACTTTTAGTATCCTTTTCAGTAAGAAGTGAGGTTTCATTTAAACAGATATTTAATAAACTTGAAGTAAGTGAAATGAAGATTAAAAACAGATCTTACAAAGTACCTGTTTATAATAATCTTGAGTGGAGGCTTCGGTCTGATGAAGACGGTCTTGTTACAAATTCGCTTAAGTTAGAGCCTCTTGCTGCTGGTCAAAGAGAGACTATTAAAAATCTTATTGAGCAAAGAACAAAGCTTGGTAAAGCATACTCTTCAGAGATCATGGCAGAGCAATGTCTTGATAAAAACCTTCTTCTGGTCGATCTTTTTTATGCTAAGCAGTCGATCAAGCTTTATCATAAATTAAAACTTTCTTATCAAGACTTAACAAAAGTGCTTAAGAAGGGAGTCAAAAGAGACCTCCTTGGATTTAATGAGCTACTTAAGATGAGAGAAAGGCTTGTTTCAACAAAGCTTAAGTTTAATGAGCTCGTTCTTAACTCTAGATCCATGCTAGCTCAGCTTAATTTGCCGGCTAAATATAAGCCAAGAAGAATTGGTAGCCTCAATTTTGATGGCTTTATTGACGTAGAAGATATCAAGAAGAAAGCACAGTTTTCTACTAGTAAAAATATTGAATTAGATAAGCTCGCTGCGACAGCGAAGATTAGAGAACTCGACTTCTTAAGTGAGGAAAGAGCTGATAAGCAGATTTTTAAGCATGTGCGTCTTAATCATCAGAAGACTTTACTTGGAAAAATTAAGAGTGATGATAGTTTTAGTTTAGAAGTCGCTTTTAATATTCCTTCTGGGAATTATCAAAACTCTCAAGAAAAGATGATAGAATGGCATAAGGCAAGAGCAGAGTATAACCAGGCAAAAAGAAATAGCCGCTCATCTTTGGCCCTTAAAAAAGAGAACCTATCCATCAAGATAAGAAACTTTATGGACCTTAACTCCGATGGATATTTAAAAGACCTCAATAGCTATTTAGAGCTTCTTAAAAAGTCTAAATCCAATTCTCCTTATAAAATCGTTCAGGTTAAAGAAAAGATCCTTAAGCAGGAGAAAGAAATCTTAGACCTAAGGTACGAAATTACGAAAGACTATTTCTATTCCTTAGCTGAGCAGGGAAAACTCGCCAACTGCTCAATCTCTTATATCTTAAAAGGTAATTAATAATGGAAGCGAGCTCGCCCCTATTTTTTGAAAGATATGAGCTTAAGTACTTGATTCCAGAAGAGATGATTGAGCCCATCTCCCAGTATGCTGAGACTTATTGTGTACTAGATCCTTATAGTGAGAGATCACCTGACAAATTCTACGGAGTGAATAACCTCTACCTTGATACACCTAATTTTCTTTTTCTTGAAAGAAGAAAAGCAAGTATGGACGACCGGTTCAACTTAAGAATTCGCTCCTATGGGGATGAGCCCGTTTATCCCTATTTCCTAGAGGTTAAATTCAAATCAAAAGGCTTTATTAAAAAGAAGCGCTCAAAAGTTTACGGAGATGATTGGGCCAATGAACTCAATGGTATTACGGACCCGGATTTTGAGGGCTATGGGATCAATACGGACTACCGAAATGTTTTTCATCGTCTGGTTCATTCTTATAATGCCGCTCCAAAGGTGTTTACTCAGTACAAAAGAAAAGCCTACCTATCAGTTTACGACGACTACGCCCGTGTTACTTTTGATAGACAGCTTAGATACACCAGAAGAGAAGAGTATAATCTAAAGCCTATAGAAGGGGTTATGTCGGCCTATGACTTTGAAACTAACTATAATGTCGGGGCCAATATAATTCTTGAGTTAAAATGTACTTCTCGCATGCCTATGTGGATGCTTGATTTGATTGCTTACTTCAACTTAGAGAGAACTAGCTTTTCAAAGTATATGACGGGAGTAAATGAGGTTATTCCAGATCATTATGCGCCGGCCCCTTATAGGATCCCGGCCCATTGCTATCAGTAGACTATTTAAACTGACCTACTACCATGGTGATGAATAATGCCAGGTCTCAAA